>JAABUJ010000476.1_pt1 | contig 79181 bp, 118 predicted proteins | sample 5559131 | NCBI WGS metagenome assembly JAABUJ01 (sample SAMN10711875, study PRJNA513366) | rock metagenome | isolation source: Antarctica rocks | place: Antarctica: Victoria Land, Mt New Zealand nord | collected 2016-01-07 | reverse complement strand
TATACGCATGACCGTCTCCTCGGGGGCGTCACCATCGAGGACGTGCTGACCTCTTTGTTTGCCAAGCACCAGGGCCTGGTACCGACATGATCACCCAGCACTCTTCAAATCACAACAGTCGAGTTACTATATCCCAACACCTGAAACACGTAAAATACTCGCCGTTAAAGCAAAAGTGCAAATGCAAAAGTTATACTCCGATCCTGAGCAGCGACGCAAAATGATTGAGGCAATTCAACGTACGCATCTAGGTAAAGTCAATTCGCCTGAAACACGCGCCAAAATGGCGGCAAGTAAAAAGGGTAAAAAGCGAACTGCTGAACAAAGGGAGCGAATGAAACACGCCCAAGCATCTAGAGATCCAATGATTGCAAAGCAGGTAGGTGAGAAATTGCGCGGACGCAAGCAAGATCCATCTATTGTAGCCAAACGCACATCAGGTATTCAGGCAACGCGAGATCGTAAACGCGCACAAGGCATCCCCGAACATACGCCGGAAGGTCGTGAGCGGTTTATTGCCGCAGGTCGCGCCAGATGGGGAGACGCTGATTGGCGGGCTAACCAAACTGCGGCTGCGACTGAAAGGGCTAACAAACCAAGCGTCAAAGAGAACGTGTCAAAATCGGCTGCCGCTCAATGGGCCAACCCTGAAAGCCGTGCTCGCCTCATTGCAGGAATGAAAGCGAGATTGGAGCAAAAGCGATTGCAACAAGCAGAACAACCAGGTCAAGATACGTTGAAGCAATTGGAGTTGTCGCTGTAGATTTGACCCCATGGCCCCGCCCCTCTACACTGATGCGCAGAAAGGGGATGGGTTATGGGGTTCATTATTATTGCGGCATTATGGTTTTTCGCCTTCATTGGCACACCAATCATCGCATCAAACAAGCATCGAAGCGTAGGGGGTTGGCTGATCGCCGCCCTACTCTTCGGCGTATTCGCGTTCTTTACCGTAATGTTGTTGCCTACTTTGCCGAATTACGAAGCGATTGACGCTGAACGCGCTGACTCGCGTGAGTGCCCGCATTGCCTCTCCTTAATACCGCAGCGGGCCACGGTCTGCCGCTACTGCCAGCGAGATGTCGCACCCATTGCAACAGTCGCTCCCATAGCCGTAAATCCGCGTACGGCGCCACGTCGGCCATTGACGGTCGCTGAGTGGGAAGCACTAGAAAAGTCGGAGGGACACGTCATTGACTGTACGTGCCCTGAGTGCAACGCGCGACGAGAACGCGTTAATTAGCGCCGAATTGGTCCGTAAACATGTCCCGGCAAGTTCGGTAGGCCGGGCGCTGGTGGCGTCCTATCTTGCGGCCCGTACGACTGACTTGCGACGTGACGACGGGTAGGATCGACGCTATGGCTTGTCTGCCCATTAACGGTGTGTGAGACATGCGCTTGTCCCATGTGATGTCCGTTTGGATCTTGGACCGTGACCGTGATAGCAAGGTGATGCTGGGCAGGCGACGTAGATCCGCTACCTGTCCAGCCACCCTGTTGATCATGAGCCTGTGCGGTATCGCCGGGCACTGAGGTTGTGTGCGTAATGATCCCTGACACTAAACGTTGCGTTTGCTGTGCCGCGCTATAGACGTTTTCCCCATAGGCTTGTGCTTGCGTGCCACTACCGTTATAGGCGGCTAGCGCCTGCTTTTCGTTATGTCCATGAGTCTGATAAAGCGCCGCATCCAGCCGGGCTTGTGCGGCAATGGACTGCTGTGCATTAAAGGGATCTTTCAACCCCATAGCGTGAGCCGTCGCTGGTGTGAATTGAGCGATGCCCTCCGCGATAGGGTTCCCGTTCTTATCGCGACTGACAGCGTTCGGATTAAACCCCGACTCCGCACTCCCTTGCGCGAGCATTTCACTCAAAAAAGCGTTAGGGTCCATCCCAGGCGGCGCGTATTTCTTGGCCGCATCCTCATACCACGACATTTGATAGGGCAGCACGCGGTTACTATTCCCTTGCCCATTCGGGATCATGTAACTGCCCGGCAAGGGTGGGAGACCACCGCGTCCCTGCGTTGATTGCGTCAATTGCTGCATAGGGTTGACGTTAGTCGTATGCGATGTTCCGACGCCAGAGGGGCCGTACCGCCTATCGTGCTGCTGCTGTTGCTGGTTACGCACCTCAAGGGGCGTGAGCGCATGGGCGGCGTCCTGAGCCCCACGGACAAGGGCATTAGCGGCCTTCTCGCCCGCGATCTCCAGTTGCTTGCCGATGGGCGTCACCTGGTCGGCGAACGCCTTACCTGCCGCCGCGAACTGGTCGGCGGTATGCGGGCCTGCCGCGTGAGGAGCATTTTCCTTCTGTTGAAGGCTTTGCTCATATTTTTGCGCTGCGTTAGGGCCTTCCGACACGAGTTTCTGGATGAAGGTATCGGCCTGATTGCCCTTAAACTGGGAAAAATCGAAACCGCCCTCGGACAATGCTTGCTGGGCGATGCGCGTCCCGCCCGAACCGATGTCGTAGCGGCGCGCCGTGTTGGCATATGCATCCCACAATTTGGCGGGATCGCGCTGGGCGTTCGAGAAGGCCGTCGGATCGAGACCAAGAATTGCCCCTTGCGCGAGGGCGTTCGTGCCCGTCGAGCCGATGGTGCCGGCCATGGCTTGCCCGATATTAATCTTTGCCCCGCTCGCATCAGAGAGCGCCTGCGTCGCCGCGAGGCCATTGAGGCTGATTTGCCCGACGCCCGCCGCCGCGTTCATCGCCTTGATCCCGTCGGTGATACGACCGAGAGAAACGGGGAGGAGGCGCGAGACCTGATCCATCTCGGCGTACGCCTGACCGACCTGATTGCTCGACATGCCGCCCTGCATCATCTGGCCGGTCAACGAGGTCGTCTGGCTGAGGTCAACACCGCTCAGGCGCGCCAGCGCCATGCTCTGGGTGAGCGCGCCCCCCATTTGGTCGGAGGTCACGCCCACGTCGCCGAGTTGCTGGGCGGCGGCCACCGATTGCTGCTCGTGATAGTAATAGCGCCAGCCTGTCTGTTGCGCCGTGGTCAGTTCGCCTTCAGGTGTAGCCCCCGTACTTGTGCCGACGCTGCCAGCCAATTGGCGTTCTTCACCTGCATACTTACTTTGGAGGCTATTGACGCCCAGGCCAACGCCGGCCACGCCGCCGATAGCGCCGATGGCCCCCAGAGCGAGCGGCGCGGCCTCGCCAATAAGCCCCATCAAAGGACGCACCAGCCCACTCACAAGATCGCCCGTGGCGCCCATGCCGGCCGCGTTCGCCGCCCCGCTGATCCCGCCGGCCATGAGGCCACCGGCGCTCCGGGTGAGCGCCTGCGCGATGTGGTCGCCCAAAACCGTGGCCGACCTGTCCTGCTGGGTCGTGTCGTTGCTGTTGCCACCGCCGTTACCGCCCGTGCTGCCACCGTTGAGTCCAGGCAGGCCCGACCGTTGGCGCGCGTCGTGGGCATCCATCTGTTGGGCTGCGTCGTAGCCGTAGCGGGCCAAGCGTTCCATGCCGGGGGGCACGAAAGGACCGGAGCGCACACTTTGCCGGTAGTATGTGGCGCCGCCGGCGTTGGGCAAGGAAGAGTCCCCGTCCTGTCCGTCGCCGCCACCCTGTCCCACCGTCGCCGCCGCCGTGGCCTGCTGCTGCTCATTGTGCTGGCGCAATAAGTCTTGCCAGCGCGTGAGCATGTCCTGCTGCGCGGGCAGGGGTTCGGCGGCAGCCTCGGGGTTGTCGGCGGCGAAGTGGCTAACTTGTCCAGCGAGTTCGTCCCGCCGGGCGTTGATGGCGCCCTGCGTGCGGGCGATATCAGGGTGTAACTCCTGAACGATGGAGGGGTCCATCGTCCCCAAGCGCGTCGCGGCCTCGCTGTACGACGCCGCCTCCGGTTGCGACCCACGCGGGATCGCGTTAAACGCATCGAGCAGGTGTTGCTTGAGGTCCTGGAGGTTGGTGTCCGCCGCCCGCGCCGCCGCCGCCAACTCCTCGAATGTCTGGGGCAATGGCCCCACGACATCCGCGCCCGCCGCCGCCGCGTCGCCCGTCGGCGTGACAACAGGGGCGACCGATGGTGCGACGGGCGACGCGGCCGTGAGCGCCTGCGTCAAGCGGTCGTCGCCCGACGTGGCGAGCGGGGCAACGGGCTGGACAGTCGCCCCCGTCTGGTCGGATGTGTCTACCGGTAGTGGCGACACAGTGGCCGTGGGCGTTGCCTGCCGCTGGAGTGGTTGCGGTGTCGTGTCGTAGCCGTAGCGGGCAGGATGATCAACGCCCGCCGCCTGTTGCTGTGCCTGCCATTGCTGTTGCGCCTGCTGCTGCTGCTCCCGCTGAACCATGGACTGCTGGAACTGGGATAGTGTGTCCGGCAGCGGTTGCGTGACGACCTGGGGGTTGGCCCCGACAAAATCCATGGCCTGGGACCGGACCTCGGTACGCCGCGCATTGATGGCATTTTGTGTCTGGGCGATCTCGGGGTACGTGTCCCTGATGAGCGCCGGGTCCATCTGCTGAAAGCGCGACGCCGCCTCGTTGTACGACGACACGGGAGGGTTGCCAGGAATGGCGTTGGATAGATCGACCTGATGCTGCTTTAGTTGCTGGATGGCATCATCGGCCTTGAGCGCCGCCGCCGTGAGCTGCTGGAACGTCTCAAGCGCGGCGTCAGCGTCCACGCCTAATTCGATGCCGACATCCTCGTTCTCGCTCATCGTCCCCTCAGTCCCCACCCGTCATCTACGTCGTCGTCACTGTCATCCACGCCGTTGGGCGCGCCGTCGCCGCTTATATCATCGGGGTCAAAGTCGTCGGGGTCGCCAATCGTGGCTGGCGCCGTGATCCATACCGGGTCGGTCTCAAAGAACTCCTCCTCGGCCTCATCAGGGTCGCGCCGCTGCCCGTCGGGCACCAGCGCCTCGTACGCTGCCTGGGGATTGTGGGCGATAGCGTAGGCCGCCAGTTTGTCTTCGCGGCGCTCGGCCTGCCGCTCCTCTTCGTCAAGCTCGCGGTTGAGCACGCAGTAGGCGTGCTCAAACGGGGTTAATCGGCGGGCTGGCCCGTCAAAGTGCCCGGCGTCGCGGAGGTGTCGCCACTCTGCACGGGTCGCCGGGCGTCTGAGTTTGGGTCTTGGATCAGTTGTTGGTGACGCACGACCGGCTTCCGCTCGGCCAGTTGGTACGAGAGGTACACGGCATCTACGAACGGCTCGGGGTAGGTGTCGAGCCACTGCATGCGCGCCAGGAATTCGTCCTGCTCATCTTCACCGTGGAACGTGACACGGCGCCCGTTGACCTTGCGCAGCGCCATGGCGATGCGGATGGCCTTGCGCGCCTTGTCCTGATGGATAAAGGGGACGCGCGCGACGCGCTCGTCCAGGGTGCAGCGCTCCTCATAGTCGAGGATGTGCCACTCGGCCTCCCATTCCTGGTCGGCGTAGAGCACTGGCGCGGAGATGGGCGCCAAGGCTCCGAAAAACAGAAGAGTGCCCGTGTCGTCCACGTAAACCATACCTTGCTAAATGGGGCCGAAAGTGAGGATATTGGGCGTGAAAAATGGTATAATGACAGGAGATAAGACACAACAAAGCGCCGGAACGTGCGACTAACACGCCGGCGCTTCTAAGCCCACAGTAGGAGCCTCTACCATGAACCTACCCTCAGTGTACGACCTCTCCGAACCCGCCACACGTCCCGTTTACACGTACACGCTCAACGAACCCGACACGAACGAGGTACGGTACGTCGGCAAGACGGACAAGCCGAAAGAACGGCTGCAAGCACATCTGCGCCCCTCGTCCTTGCGCGCAAGGACGTATAAGAATCACTGGATTAAGTCCCTGATGCAACGTGGCTTGCGACCGACTATGACCGTCGTCACGGCGCACCCGACCGACGCGCTCGCCGCGCTGGAAGAAATCCGGTTGATCAAGTATTATATGTCTCTGGGATGCAGCCTGACTAATGGGACACGCGGCGGCGATGGAATAAGCGCCGAGAGCTGGACAGCAGACATGCGCGCGGCGGCGCGGAAACGCGTACTTGGGCAAAAGCGTTCGGCCGAGTTGTGCGAGAGACTATCGGAGATACGACGGGTTGAATGGGAACGTCGGCGCATTAACGGTGACGCGTCGTGGTTGCCAAAATGTACAGCGGCGATCATTGCGGCGGCGCGCAATCGCACGCCTGAGCAGCAGGCATATAACAATGCGCGGCGTGCCGAAGCATTGGGCAAGCCGGAAACTCGTGCGAAGATGCGGCAGTCGCACTTAGGTAAGACCAATAGCCCCGAGGCGCGAACGAAAATAGCCGCCGCCAACAAGGGGCAGAAACGGAGCCCCGAGTCGAAGGCCCGCATGTCTGCAGCGTGCAAAGAACGTTCGGCCAGTCCAGAATACCGCGCGAAGTTAGCGGCGGCAAGCACAGGGCATGTCGTGTCGGACGAAACGCGCGCCAAGATGTCCGCGAACCGACGTGCGGCCAATACTCCCGAGTCCTTACGGCGACAATCCGAGGCGCACATGGGACAAGAGCGTACCGCTGAGACACGCGCCAAGATCGGCGCGGGGTTGTCGGCCTATATCGCGGAGCAGAAGGCGCAAGGTGTTGATGTCAGGGCTAACTTGCGTGACCCCGCGACCGTTGAGAAGAAGATGGCGGGGCACCGTGCCTATTTTGCCGACCCCGCCAACAAGGCCAATCAGATTGAGGCCAAAAAAGCGTTGTGGGCCGACCCGGAATGGCGGGCGAAGTGGACGGAGGCCCGTCGCCTATCATCCACACGTAAACGCGCGGTCGCAAACGACGGGCAAATGGCCTTCTCACTTAAAGACGCCGATTAGTTGCCAAGCAGCGCCTTGGCAACATTACGACCCTGCTTGCCGTCGTCGGAGAAACCATACCCGCGTGAGATAGCGGTGAAGTTCTCGGTCAGAAGTCCGTTGGGGCTATCGTATCCCCATGCATAATCACTGACGGAAATGTCGCTCATATGCCCATTTTGTTACTAATCGCACGCATAAATGCGATAGGCGTACACATTTCTGGCACGCTCTTACGGTTGTTGTTCCCGTAAGGTCGGACTATATCTTCACCCTGTCGCCAGGGGGCTGGCACATAGTCTCTACGCCATCTACAGATAATCTCAGGGAGACTTTTTCGCTTGCGCGTACTGTAGCGAAGGTTCGGGATTGGCGGACGCTCACGCGCCACATTTCAGCGTTCCCCGAGTTCTCCAGCATTTAACTGCACCGTTACCGATGCAGGACCCCGCACTCAATGAGAGAAGGTCGCGTCTTCGTACTTCGTCTTATTAGTAGCACTAGTGTATAGGTAATGATACCGCAAGACGAAGGGCAGGTCGCGGAAGTCGACATCCTGCACGTCGGGGAACTCGTTGCGCACCATCTCGGCGAGGTCGGAGCCGCGCACCATCTGGCGGCGCAGCGTCACGCTGAATTGGCGTTGGCCCACGACGATCTCGTTGTAGTCCGAGCCACCCTCCGGTTCCAAATGGGTGCCGTTGGTCTCGCGGTAGTTGAACATCTGTACGCCGCCGATGATCTGGCTGTTCAAGTACAGTTGGCCGTAGCGAGCGTGCCGTTTGTTGGTGCGGTTGCCGTCCCGCATATAGGTGTGTATGCCCTGGGACAGGACAGGTCTGCCACTTGTCGCCATGTGCGCGACTCCTTGATGGATGCGGCACGCCCTCTCGTGCGGGGCGCGCGTGTCGTCTATCCGTGCTAGACGCGGGACTGCTTCCCTATGCGCCAATGGGTCTAGGTTGCCCATCGGCGCATAGGGGTCGGTTAGATGCTGACGATGGGCGTGATGTCAATCTCGCCGTAGGGGAATGGGTAGAGTAGGTTGACGGCGGCCTGCGGGTTGCCGGTCGTCGGGTTGACCGACAATTGGATGCCATTGGGGCCGTAGCCGTTGATGTTGTCGCCCATCTGACTGACGGCGCGGTCGATGGCGTAAGTGATGTCAGCGACGTCGCTCGCGCTGTCGAGGCGCGCCTGGCCGCTGAACGGGTCCACGGCTTGGTACAGGTCGGACTTGACAGCGTTGTCCACGTCGCGCATCGACACCTGGTAGAAGAGGTTGATCTGACTGCTGCCGGCCGGATACTCGGGCGTGGTGGTGATGTTGTCGGCGATGGTGATGGGACCGCCATTGATGGCCTGCCGCAACACGACCGTCCCGGCTTGCCCCAGCGCCTGGGCCTGCGGCGGGGTCGGCGCACCCGCCAGTCCCGTGTGGCCGAAGCCCACGAACCCGGCCAGCGGCTGGTTCTTGTTGCAGGTCACGCGGCGCCGCCCGGTCGCCTTGAGAGCGCTGACGGCGGCGGCGAGATAGAAGCCGTCCACCACGCCGCCAACGCCGCCGGGCGTGCTCGACCCCGGCCCCAGGATGCCCAGGTCGGGGGCCAGACATTGCAGCGTATCCGACAGGAAAGGCGTCGTGTACGACCCCGACAGGCTCGTATAGGACGTGCCCGCCGCCGGGCCAAGCGTGGCGTACCTGTACTGATTGGCGGCCTGCGCCGCCGCGAAATGCGTCAACAGCGCCGGGGCGATGGCGGCGGCGTCGAAGCCCGCCCACACGTAGTCGGCGCGGAAGGGCAGGCTCTGGTTCAACAGGGACGCGACGGTCGGGTCGGATGCCCCGCCACCGTTGTTGTCAATGCCTCCCGTCAGCGACGTGCCGGGCGCGGCGATGGTCGTGCCAGGATAGGCCGTGGCACCGGCGACGGCCGACACGTAGACCACGGAGGCAAGGTTGCCGACTGGCTGCGCGCCGTTGATCGCCAATTGGATCAACGCCCAACTCGACAGGTTGGCCTGCGCGCTGGTGATCGTGAGCACGGGCGCGTTGGCCTGGCTGGTGTCGACTATGGTGACGGCGGTGATGGCGCCGCCCGTGACGGCATATTGGACGGCCAGGCTGTTGCCCTTGCTGCCGGCGTAGAGGCCGACACCCTGAATCGTCAGGCCACCGACGGTGGCCTGCGCGCGCGTGACGTTGGTACGACAGCCCATGATGTTGATGGGCGAGGAGCGCGCCGTCTGCGACTGCTGGCCCAGGATGGAGATGCCGAGCGGGCCGGTGTAGCCGACCGAGGCGGGCGAGGACGGCACGCCGTACAACTGTCCCCCTTGGGCGGGCGAGAATAGGGTGGGCGTGTCCGGCCCCTGCGGGGCGGTAAACAGGGCCAGAACGGTGTTGGCCGCCGTGCCAGCCGAGAGCTGAGTGGCGACCTGCGTGGGGTTGACGACGACGCGCGACGCCGCGTAGTTTGGCATGGTGGTTGACCTCGCGGAGATACGGGCGCGAGCGCGCCGATGACGACGAAACGGCGCCCGCGCTGTGAAGCGTGACGCGTCGGGATCAGAGAGAACGGGCAAGTGGCGTCTAGGGTCAGTGATCCATCAAGTCGGGCGGCATGAAACCGTAGCCGCATCTAGGGGACGACGATGGGCGGGTCCGTCACGGACGGGAACGGCGGGAGTGTCGTGGGCACGTAGAGCGTCACGCCCGCGTAAGGGTCGGGCACGTCAGGCGTGGCCGTGACCTGCACCGTGAAGGGCGGATAGGGCGTGAGGGGGACAGACCAACTGCACGCCACGTCGGCCTGCATGGCGACGGTGGCACGGTAGATCTGCCCCTGGGGCCGGTCGTCGGTCGTGCGTGGGTCGGGCGCCTGGTCGGCAATGAATCGCTTGGGAATGATGCCCGCGTCGTCCATCTGCTTGAGAACGTAGGCGCCGATGGGCTGGCCGCTCGTGGCGTCGATGGTGTAGGCCGTCTGGATGCCGTAGCGTAGGTAGGCCATGAGGTATTGGCGCTGGGGGTCCGAGAGGGTGTAGATGTCAAAGATGATCTGCGAGTCGGTCGCCAACTCGCCGTAGTAGGCGTTGCCGCCAGCCGTGTTGTCCGACCGCGCGATGTTGTTGCCGGGGTTGATGGGCTGCGGGCCGAGCTTGACGCGCGGGACCACCTGCGGATATTTGCCGGCCACGTCGGCGTAGGCCGCGTGCACGGTGACGGTGGCGGGGTTGCCCACCTCATCCGTCAGCACGGCGAATAGCGGCCCCAGGATGCCGCACAGGTCGCGCACCGCCTCCTCACCGAATCCAGCGAAACTCGCCAGCAACGGGCCGGGTGGCGCTGGCGGTGTGGGCGACTGAGACATAATCCCCCCCCTTCCTCTCCATGGCGGTCTTCGGGTCGCCGTTGCCCTATCGGCCCTATGGCGCGCCAGGAAGGTGCGTGAAGGGCGCTACAGGCCAGGCGTGAACGTGTACGTCCCGAACTGTGCGAGGACCGCACGGACACGCTCAGAGGCCCACGCACGCCCGATGAAGTCGTTGGCCTCCTGCCCCTTGTGCGGGGCAGGCGCGAACGACGCTTGAGACCGTGTATGGGTGGCCTTGAGGACGCGCACGGCGGTATGAGTGGAGACGCCCGCACGCACGATGGCGCCGTAGTAGACCATCCTCAATTCACCTGTGAGGTGCGCGGTGGGCACGAAAACAAGACTACGCGCGAGCGTACCCGTATCGACGGGCGCGAGCGCCGACGCTTCCTCGGCCCACGCGTCACCCACGGCCTTGAGCGCCGCGTCCGCGCCATCTTCAAGTCGTTGACGTAACGCCTCCACGGCCGCCGCCATCGTCGCGTGAGAGGCCATACAGACACCCCGCCGCGCGACGATGGCCTACACTAGCGAGAGGAAGGAGAACAACCATGGATGAACTGATCACGACCTGGCCCCCGTGCCCCGATTGTGGGGCGTTAGGGCCAGACCACGGCCCGTCCGGCAATGAATGCTCCGTGTGCGGGCGAGGGTTAGAACTCGACACATTCAGGGGCGCATTGCTGGCGTCGATACAATCCATCTTTCCAGCGCCAAAGGGTGAACCGTACACGTACAGTGTCGCTATCATGCGGGACGCCTACGGCTTTCAGGCGCGCACGGTCGTCAACGACAATCTCACCTATGGAGGTGGCCCCACGTTCGATGAGGCGCTGTACTCCGTCAACGACTGGGTGGCATCGCGTAGTAGCCGCCCGCCCAAGATGGTCGGTATCCACGCCGAAACGCGCGACGAATGGATCGCCTGGCACGCGGCATGGAAACAACGCGTCGCAGATGCGGGGTAGATCGTCGTCAGTCTTGCGACTAGGCGCCCGCCACCTTGGCGGTCTTGGCCGTTGACGCACCACCGACCGTTGTGGCGGTGGCGGGGACGGTTGCGGCCTGCCCGTCGGCCGTGGCGGGTACGCTATCGGCCTGCTTGCGCCGCTGGGCAGCGGTGCGCGCGTCCTCCGGCGGCAGGTAGCCGGCGCGTCGCAATTCGTCGGCGTCGTGAGCGTCTACGCCCGGCGGGACGACGAGGCCGTCGTCGCCCGTCGCGTAGTAGCGGCCGGTCGCCGCGATGTAGTGGGCGCGGCCCGCCGGGGCGCGCAATTGCACGGGGTCGGTTGTCGTCGTCGTGTCGCTCATGGGATCATGTCCCCTTTCGATGCATGGGACGCGAAGGAATGATGTATGTTACGGCCAGCAGGCTCTTTAAAAGAAGGGTCGTGATACTGGCTTATGCCCACGATAGCCGGTTCCGCAGGTTCGTTTTTCGTGGGTTCGTTTTCGCTGAAATGGGGGAATAACGTACGCCGCGTCACGATGGATCGCGCGGGGATACACAGCACCCCTTGGTAGCAATCATCAACCAGATCGCGCGCGAGGATGATATACCCATCGGTTTCCGCGACAACGTATCCAGCCGAGAAGACCTCTATCGGTGTACGCATCCCTGCTTGGGGCGTTGGCCCCTCTTGCCGCACGCTATCAATCCACGATACCGCCGCATACGCATGTAGTGTTTTCATCAAGCCCCCTTCAAACATCCGATGCGTAACCGTCGGAATAGGCTAACGTGTAATCCGGCAACAAGACAAGCGGCCTCTCATCCCGATCAGTGGGCGTAGACAAGCGAAACCGCGTATCGGAGATGTCTGTCGTTTTCGGTTCATCGTCCGATGCGGCCATGCATATAGCGCGCGCGCCTACTTCTTGTGCGATGTTGTTTTTGACCGCCTGTGCGATGGCCGCGACCGACGCGGCATGTCGCGCATTCATCGCTTGCCGCTCTTTTACGCGTTCGGCCGCGACCGCACGGGCGCGGGCGGTCGCTTCTGGATCGGCGGGGGGATGGAATGAGACTTTTTCTTGTTTACCATCATGTGGTGGCATGAGGAATCGCGGATCGTAGGTGTCTGGAAGTCCCCGTCTTTTAGCGCTATAGGTAATTGTCGCGCCGCTTTTTGCGGCATACCCCGTGTCCAGTTCAGCATAGGGATCTGGTGCACCCTGCGTCCCACCATAGCGAAACGCGGCGGTGACATACCCCTTCGCGTTTCGGTTCGCGGCGCATGCGGGACAAACGAATTGAGTGCGCGACGTGCCATAACAGGGGTCGCGCGGTTCAATGCGACGAATTGGCGCTTGTATCGCTTCATCGGTTGGACACACGTCCCGACATCCAGGGCATACATATTGTGGGGGCAAATCGTGCGGCATGTGTGGCGTGTTCATACTCGTACTCTAGCGCTTTGCCCAATAAAGGCTAACCCTCCCAGCTCCCGGCAGCGTCCGGCGTGGGGTCCGCGAGGGGAATGGCGTATATTGGATCTCCGTGAGCGCGGCGTTCCAACGCGGGACTCCCCATGAGGACTTGCCCACCCAGGACGTGGGGCGCGAGCATATCCCCCACGACAAAGCGCGTCGTGACCCGCTCAGGGAAGACGACGCGGATGATCGCATCACCTTTCTTGACGACCGTTTCGCCCCCGGCGTAGTAAAGCGTATCCTGGGCGTACTGCACGACGCCCTGCTCGGACTGCTCCGTATGCTGCTCATTCTCCACGATAAACGCTTGGATGGGCACGGGATTGAGATAGCCCGCCTGTTGGGGCACGGCGCCGCTGGCGGGCACGATGAACCCCGTCCCCAAGCACGTCGGGTCGTTCTCCACCGAGGGGCGTTGCTCGTCGGCGTCCCAGCAGACGGGACAGGTCGTCGCGGTTTGCCCGGTGCGCGGGTCTATCGTCGTTATGGTGAGGCGCACGGCCAGCCAGCAGCGCTGTTTCCCCGCGAACAGGGAGATACGCCGCGTCAGCGTGTCCGAGAGCGCCTGGGAGAGGTTGAACGATATCACGCGTTACTCCCCCCTTTTTCCGCTATCACACCACCACGCGCCTCTCGCGCCTCCATAGGGCGCATGCGACCGTAGGCGCTAGGGGAGTTGACGTAACGCGGAGTTCGTGTAGATGTGACGCAAAGAGAAATCTCCCCAGTCCTGCTCGGCCGTGGCCTCGGCGGGACGAGCTTCAAGTTGTGCGATGAGGTCTTTGGCGCGTTGGGCCAGCAGGTTGCTGACGGCGGTGTAATTGATATTGCCGCCGCCGCCCAAATTGACGCCCACGGCCATGACGGCGTAGCGCTGCGCCAGCGCCTCCAGAGCCATCGCGGCGGCGTACCAGGGATCGCCCGTATCGGAGAGGTAGCCCAGGAGGTCCTGGTCGCTCCAAATGGCCGTGCGCTCGGAGCGCGGCGTCTCGGCTGTCATACCGCCCGTGTCGGTATCGCCCGCGAGGCGGCGTATCTGGTTGACGACGGCCTGGGGGCCGGTGGTGACCGTCGGGTCGTAGAAATACGTCAGGGTCCCCATCGGTCATCACCCTTTCGTCGGCGCGTCGGCTATTGTCGCTGCTGTCGTCGCGCGCGTTACCGCGAGGGCGGCGTCACGTCGTTGCAGCGCGGTATCATAGGCGAGATGACATTCGTTGTCGCCCATGCCCGGCGTTACATCGACCTCAACATCATTGCCGCGCACGACGACGGTATGCTTGGTCGCGTCAGCGATGTAGCGGGCGTTGGCAAACGTTTCTTGAATGCGCGCTCCGGCGCCAGGTTCAAGGATGAGGTCGCATGGTTCCAGCATCGTTAATCGCCTTGCCGGGGATCGGGCGCCGCTTGGTGCTGTTGTGTGTGCGCCATGGCTGCGTCGCGCTCGGCAATGGTGCGATAGGGCATATCAAAGCCACCCCACACCTTGCCGCTGCGGTAGGCTGTGCCCGTGCGCTTGGCGCGCAGCAGACGGGCGTAGTCCGTCGCGTTGCGAATGTGGCTGCTTTTCACATCGCCGTTTAATGCAAAGTCCCTGCGAATCCGTGAGAGGCTGTGCCCGGCGTCTTGGTAGTCTACGAGTTGGTCAAGGATTTGGGCGTTAGAGCCTTGCACGAGACCGTCGCTGCCGGGGTCGGTAAAAGGGCCTTCGGCCCGCGCATCGGGCGTCAGATCGAGCACGCCCGAATCGGCGGGGAAGTCTAGGTTCGGCATGGCTAAAACTGTACTTGCGTACTCTCGGCGCCGGACGAGGGGTAGGAGAGCGCGCCGAGCGTCGCGTTGAGGCCGACCGCCGACCCAAAGCCGGACACGGTCGCGCCCGCCGCGACGGGAACTTCCAGCCCCACCAGCGAGAGGGTGCCGTTGGCGGGCACCGCCGCCGCTTGCAGCAGGGCGTTGCCGGCCCCGGCGGCGCCGCCGGACGGCACAATGTGGATGGTCACGTTGGCAGCGGCGGCCGCTGAGTTGGACACCTCAATCGTGCGCAACTCCGCGCCGTTCGTGGCGGTAGCGGGCACGGCGAGGATGGTGGTCTCCGTGACGGCGAGGGCGACGGGCGTACCGCCCAAAGGGGCGTCTTCCATAGCAGGCATAGGGGTGTCTCCTTGTGGGAATAGGTGAATAGAGGGAGGGGTAGCCGCGTCCCGCTACCTAGTCGAGAGTTGGTCATAAATAGTTAGGCAGCGGGCCGCGCGTCAATTCTCGCTCGTCAACCAGGTGTCGATCAGGGCGCGGGCCTGTTTATCGCAGGTACGGCACAGCCAACAGAGGGTATCGCCGCCATCGTACTGCCGCCAGCCCGTAGACTCGATCATCAGCATGAGGTTGGCGGCGTAGGAGGCGCCGCACTTCTCGCACGAGATGGGGTGCGTGCCCGCGAAATAGTCGGGTGCTGGCTTCCTCATATTCCCCACCGCCTATCACTTGTATTTGTATCCATTATGGGTTATAATAAATACAGGAGGTTGAGAATGGAGCGAGAGAATGGGCAGCCTATCAGTGTGCGTTTACCTGCGGATCTGAAAGCAGCACTGCGTCAAGTAGCGACATGGAACGAGCGTTCGCTGAACAAGGAGATTGTAGTGGCGATACGCGCGCATGTACGTCACGAGACAACCAAATACACGCAAAGAGAGGAGCCGTAATGGATATTTATGTCGTGAGCGCATACCGACATGAAAGTTGGCCGTCATATGCGGCGACAACTTTAGATGGAGCACTGGCTTGGATTAAGGCGTGGGGATACGGAGAATGGGCCATTGCACGGTGGCGACTCGATACGCCCCACGGTATCCCGCCCTCTCTTGGGATGGTATACGACGCCGAAACCATGGAATTTGTAGACGAGTAGCACGACCAACTAACAATAAGGCCGGTGCGTGCTTAATCCACGCTCCCGGCCACGCATAGATGAGTGCAAAGGACAACCACCCATGCAACCCCATGGTACTACACGCGCTATTCGCATTCCCATGGAATGCCCCATTTGCCACATCGCGTTTGAGGTATCGCGCCTTGATGCGGAACGTGGGCGGCGCTACTGCTCCGACGCCTCCCGTGACGTTGGCAAGGCCGACCCCGCCAACACCATCGACTGTACGTGTGGCTGGTGCGGCGAGCATTTCCCCACCGCCCGCGCCAATTGGCTCAACAACGAGGGGCAGTACTGCCGTAAAGAGCATTTCTACGAGGCGCGACGGGCCGGCGTCCATGTGCCGCTCCCGCGCGCCGACCGTCCGTGCGAGGTCTGCGAAACGGTGTATAGCGCGACGCAACGCGCCATCGACGCAGGCGAACCGCTGTACTGCACGAAGGCATGTCGCAAGGTCGCTAAACCGCCCATGGTGGAGCGTGTGTGCGAGACATGCGGCGACACGTTCTGGGCGAAGACTGCCAACGTCAAGATCGGCAAGGGTCGCTATTGTCAACGTTCGTGCGTGCCACGCGCCAAGACTGAGGCCGAGAAGGCGTACCTGAGCGAGGTCCGCACGGGTATGACGTTCACCGACGAGCACAAGGCCAGCCTGAGCAAGGCATGGGAAACGCGCGAACCGGCCAGCGAAGAAACGCGCGCCAAGATCGGCAACGCGCATCGGAGCATGGTGCGACCGGAGGGAACGGGCGCGAAGATCAGCGCGGCGCTGACGGGGCACCCCTTATCGTCGGAGCATAGAGCGACGTTGAGTGAGGCGCACAAAGGGTACGTGATGCCCGTAGAGCAACGGCGCAAGATTGCCGTAGCACACACGGGCAGGCCGCACGATCCCGCATCGCACCGCAAAGCCATAGCAACAAAACGAGAGCGAGGTACGCTTATATCCGGCCCCGCACACCCTTGGTACAAACATGGCCGTGCCAAATTTGCCTATCGCTACTATGACCCACGCTATGCGGCGTGGCGCAAGCAAATTCTCAAACGCGATGAGAACATCTGCCAAGCGTGCTTTGAGCCGTGCGACACATGGGAGCATCGTGCGAACTCTCACCACATCCTGAATTATGCGCTCTATCCTTTTGCTCGCTACATTTTGGACAATGGGGTTTGCATTGGACACTCATGTCACCGAGAGATACATGGACTTAACCCCAAGCCTAACCCTACCGTAGAGTGTGAGTGCGGGTGCGGCGTCACATTCTCGCAGCGCGGCTTGAATGGACGCGACCGCCGATTTGTGAGGGGACACAGCGCGAGGAAACCCCGCACAACCATCTAACCCCAGGCACACGCCCATTCCCGCACCACAGGGCAGCTAGTACTACTGGATAGTAGTACTAGCTGCCCTGTCCTTTATAGACCCCCCAAAAGGCCGCACCTGCTACCCCAAACTGGTCACGACACTTATATGAAAAGCGATCCACGGAAATTTCATAAGGGTCGTCCGCGCCCCCCATGACGTCTACGACATTAGGGCGTTCGAGCAGGAGGTCGGGGGTGAGTTTGCCGCGCAGGTGAGCGGTGGCGAATCCTGGGGCCTCGTTGGGATCGGTGAAGACGAACCAGGCGGTGGGGCTGGTGAGCCAGCGGTCCACCACGACCTCCAGCAAGTTGTTGAGCGGGTTGATGTTGCCGAAGGTCATGTCAGGCGTGACGCCGCCGGCGGCGACCACCAACGTCGACTGGATCAACTGGCGCGCGACGAACTGGAGCGCGGGGGGCACGACGAGGTATTTGGGCTCCATTTGCATGGGGCCGCCGTCCGGGAACAGGTTCGGGTCGCCGGTCTGCGTCTGGACGCTGTAGATGGCCGTCTGCAAGCTGGTGCCACTGAGGGCCGACGCGGCGCCCGTGGCGAGGTTGCGGTGGGCGGCCGAGAACACGGGCGTCCCGTCGTAGGAGTTGATGTTCCCCTCCAGACCGACGCGCACGAACTGCTTGTTCTTGGTGCGGGATACGGCGCGCGCCATCTTCTGCGGCAAATCCGACAAGACGCCGATGTTGTCGTTGATGATGGTCTCGCGGTTGATGCTGAACGTCCGGCCCCACACGGCGACGGTGATGGGGTACACCGCGTCACCCATGGTGGAGTCCTGGTACTCCATGCCGGTGGGCACGGGCAGCAGGTCCTCCATCTCAGAGACGAGGATCTGATTGTTGGGCCGGAAGTCGATGTTCTCAACCTCGGCCATGTACTTGCGCCACATCTCTTCGGGCGCGATCTGACCGGCCCACTGCACGATGCGCTTGTACAGCGTGTTGCCTAGGGCGTTGGGGAAGTCGGAGGGGACGGCGGCCTCAGTCAACTCGGCGGCCTGGAGGTCGCCATTGGACTGGTAGGCGGCCTCGGCCAGGGGCGCGAGGCGGTTTTCGCCGGGGAAGGACCCGACGACGGGTAGGCCGGCCGCGAGGCGGGCCTCCTTGAACGCTGCCCAGAGGTCGAGCAGCCCGGAATGACGCGGCATAGACGTGTCTCCTGAGAGGATACGGCGCCCCTCAATCTCAATGGGGCGACAGGGGGGAGCGCCGCCCGATGGACAGGCGCCCGTGCGCGAGGGGAAACAGGCCCGGCGCACGGGCGCGGGCTACGACAGAGGAACAGCGAAAGCGAAAAAGGGGTCGTCATGGGGGTGCGAGGGGGCGCGGCACATTTACCCGCGCAGGTCCGGTGGTCCTACTTGGGACCGGACTGGGGGAAGAGCAGGATACGCGACTGGTTGGCCCCCGTCGGCTGGTCGAGCAGTTGGCCGATGAGCGTGTTGCCCGTAGCCACGGCCGCGAGGCCGGTCGCAGCGTTCTGGTTCGCCAAGAGCGTACCGGCCGCGATGGGCGACGCGCCGACCGCGTACACGGGATCGCCCTGGTTCATGCCGACGGGCACCGTCACGAGACCGATGGCCCCGGCGATGATGATGGTGGTCGTGGCGCCCAGCGCCACCGTGGTTTCCACCATCCCCGCCATGCGCTTCTCAATGACAAGGTCGCCGACGTTGTGGGCCGCCGCGACGGCGGGAATAACCGTCCGGTTGCCCGAACTACGGAGGATACTACGTGCCATGGCGGCTACTCCTCAGCCTTCGTGAAGGCCAATGTGTCGTGCTCCAAGAAGAAGGGAGCGTCGTCGGCGTGGACCCGCGTGGGATGCCCGGCCGTAAAGTGGTAGGTGCGCTGCGAGTCGGGGTGGATCTGGTCGATGTTGTCGCCCATATAGCGGGACTTGCCGCCCGCGAACGTCACCAGCGCGGTCGACTCGCCCTCGGCGAACGTGCGGCCGTAGCCGTCGTACACCGGCGTCTCGCCCTCAACGGGGATGCGCGCGGCGCCGGGGCCGTTGGGCGAGAGGATGCCCAGGGCGTCAGGGCCGCGGGTCTCAAGGCCGCGTTCGGACGTTTCGTCGCCGCGTGGGGACTCATTGTGTTCGGCGTAGGGACGCGGGGCGACGGCGCCCCGGTTGGCCTCGGCCAGGTCCTTGGGCGTCTGAGCCGCCTTCTCCTTGGCCGACAAAGCGTCGTACGGTGTGGTCTCGGGCATGGTCGGTTCCTCGGGGGGTACGGACGCCTCCACCGCGTCGGGCGGGGGCGTCAAGAGAGGCGCGTCAAGCGCTAGTGAAACCGGCGTGTCGTCGGTTAGCGACGTGAGCGGCAGGCCATCCGGCGCGTCGCCGGCCAATGATGTCAACGGCAATCCATCCGGCGCGACAAGAACGTCGGGTGGGAGGATCGTCGTCGTCGCCGTGATAGGGTCGGGCCTGATGGCGGGCGTGACCGCGCTTTCATCGCCCAGGACCAGCACAGAGGATGTATCTTTCGCGGCGCGTGGCATCAGCGTGCCCTCCGCGCGCCCGGCGTCACCACGCCCCGCGTCCGCTCGTGCGGCAGCACGTCGGAGGTGGAGAGGTCGGTGGCGCGCTCGATGCGGTAGGCGGGATAGGAGAGCACATAGTCCACGTCGTCCTCGTGAACGAGTGTCGTCTGACCCAGTTTGAAGTGGTAGGGGATGCCCGAGATGGTCAACCGTTCGCGCACCGGGACGTACGGCGCAGGCTCTTTGCCCGTGGCGCGCGTCTTCTCGGCGCGTGCGGCCCACGCCTCGTGCTGGCTGTCCTCATCCATACCAGGGATGACGGCCTGGAACTCGGCCACCCTGTCGTCGTTGTCCTCGTCCGGCACGAGGATGTCGATATCCTGGTCGTGCAACATGCCCTGCCGCTTGCCGCGATACACCAACCCCACCTCGTCGGGATGGCGACGACGCGCGGGCGCCGTCCGCTTGCCCGCCAACGGATCGGCTAGGTGCGCCAGGTCGCGGTCGAGCGTGCGGTCGGGGGCCAGCGTGTCCGCGCGATCCAGCGTCTGCTGCTCGCGTTGAATACGCGCCTCATCGGCGCGCGTCAGGGGTTCCGGCACGTCCAACACAGCGGTTGCCGACGCTTGGGCAGCGCGGTGACTGGGGATGATCTGCCGCGCCTCAATCAGCGCGTCACCCCGACGAGCGCCGCCACTTTTGCGCGGCGTGGGCGCGGTCGATGCGGTGGATGTGGTCGATGCCTGGCGGGCCATCTACGCGGCCCCCAGAATGGCGTCGAGGCGCTTGGTCGCGGCAGCGGCGACCTGGCCGACCGTCCCCGTCCCGACCGACGTCTCGATTACAGGTGCGCCCTGTCCGCCCATGGCGGAGGCGCGTGCGGTCGGGACCTTGGCGATGTAGTCGTCCAGGCGCGCGTTGGCCTCACGCAGCGCGGTGAGCGGACCACTGGCGGCCTCGGTCAGGCCGGTCGGCGCGCCCGTGGACGCGGCGCCCATGCCCCGGATGACAGAGGTGGGACCGGCGACACTCTTGATGTACGCCTTCTCGGCCTCGGCGGCGGCCTGGACCTGAGCCGTCAGGTCCTCCGGCGTGGCGAACGTGGCGTACTCGCCGAAGCCGCATGTCGCCTCGGTGAACTGTGCCAGCACGCGCCGCTCGGCGGCCTCGGGCAGCGCGGTCGCGCCGACAGCGCGCTCGACCAGCGTGCGCGTGTCGCGCACGTTGAGGTCACGCTCCATCGTGTACAGGCGATCCTCGTATTCCTTGCGCATCGCCTCGATCAGGTCGGTCTGCCGCGCCGTCTCGACGGAGAGGGCGGTCTGCTTGTCGTGGTCGGCGGCCTCGCGCAACTCGGTGCGGACGCGCGCTTCGGTGTCCGTGGCGGCCTTCTCGGCGGCGGCGCGCTCGATCTCGGCCACGATGTCCCCGCGCGCCTCGCGCAGGTCGGTCAGGGTGACTTGCTCCAACATCTCAGTTCGTACCTCGTGCCTCTCGGCCTCGCTAAAGACGACACGGGCCGTGTCGTTATCCGTGTTGTGGTCCGTGGCATTGTCGGCCCCGTCGCCAGACGCCACGGTGGCTGGGTCGTTGAGCGCCACGCGCCGCGACTCCAGCAAGCGGACCACGCCACCGCGCGCGCCCGGTTCGGTGACGATATCCACGCTGCCGAACGTGTCGATGGACTCCACGATGGCGGCCTTGCGCCCGCCCACGGTACCGTGGGCCACCATGCCCTTGGTGTCGATGGAGAGGGCCAACTCATCGGGCGCGGCGGCGGCGCGGTCGATCAGCCACGGGTCGTAGGCGCGCATGACGCCGCGCACCTCGTTGGTCTGGGGGTCCCACCAGGACTCACGCATCGTCGCCGCCCATTTGGTCACGTCGCGCTCGGGGCGTTCCCGCCGCTCCGTGGCCGTGGGGTGGTTCAGGTAGCACTTCAGGCCCTTGAACTTCGGGGCCGCCGGCTTCAGGGCCGCCTCGGTGTAGTAGACGGGTAGACCACCGTGCCGTGACGCGCCGAAACCGGGTGAGATGATGCGGACCTCCATGTCGCGGTGCGTGCGGTCCACATGGCGCACCACGTTGGTCGCCGCTTCGCGCAACGACGATGGGGCCATCGCCCCCGTCGCATGGATGTCCAGCCTGTCGTCGTTTCCGTCGCTCCCGTCGCCATGGTGCGTCGCGGGCGCGTCCGCGACACTGGATGCGGGTAGCGCGGCCTCCGCGAGAGCGGCTTCGGCCAGGGGGGCACGTCCGCCCGTCGAGGCCGTCAAAGCCGCCGGCGCGGCCGGGGCGTCCGTGTCCGGCGCTCCCGGCGTGTCGGTGTCGCCGTCGTGGTCTGGGTCGTTGGCGTAGGCGGCCATGGGCGATCCTCCGTACAGGAGGTAGCCGACACGACCAGCGGAGGGGCGCCGCTCATCAGGCGAGGCGTCGCGATCCTCTTTGTGCCCTTTGTGGTACGTCTTGATGGCGTCGATGTCGTCGTCATCAAGCGGGTCGTGGCGGGCATGGCCGGCGATCTTATGGGCCATCTCCACCGCGTCGTCGTCGCCGTGGCCTAACTGGTCATGCCAGTTGAGGCCGGCGCGCGCGTTGGCCTTCGCCTTGGTGGGCGGGTTGTACATCGTGCCGTCTCCCCCGTCGGATGCGCCGCCCGACGTGTCGCCGAACGCCTCACGCATCCCGGCGGTCCTGTGTGTGTCGTGCGTCAGCGGCATGCGCGTCGCGTCGTCTTTGTCTTTGTGGCGCCGCATGTCGTCGTGCGCGTCGAAGTCGGTGGTATCGACGCCGAACTTTTCGAGCGCCGCGAGGATGCGCACTTTCGCTTGGCGCTTCTCGGCGTGGGATAGGCCCTCCGTGCGGGACAGCATCGACCACGCGAGGCGCGCGTGAGTGGCATCGGGCATAGGGAGCTGGCGCGCATACGGGATGGCGAACTGATCGTCGCCGAGCTTATCGCGTTCCTCTGCCGACAGCGCCTCGCTCAATGGAGTGGATAGCATGGCGCCCCCGTCATCCCCGTCTATACCATCGGCAGGGGCGATCCCTACGGCCTCACGCAATCCAGTCGGGGCATAGCCACCCTTGCGGTCGCGCTCGTGCTGCTCCAAGTAGTCGTACAGCGTTGTTTCGTCGGTGATACCCAGGCCGGGATACATCGACGCCAGGTGTTCAGCCATCAGGTCAGGTGCTAACCCACCTTGCCCCAAGCTTTTCTCAGGGTCTATTGATGACGCATCGGTATCCTGCGCTTGCTCGGAATTGGGTGTCGGCATGGTCACCCCCCCCATATGCACGCAGGGCGATAAATCCGCATGCATGCGGATTTATCGCCCTGTGTTATCCGATCACTACCGGATGCTAGAACAACGGCAATTGCCCTGAATGTGGAGTAGCCACTTTCATTCGATGCGTGGCGCTATTTGCCGCGCCTATCTTTGCCTTGTGTTCGGGTGTCAGGTGAAAGCCGGACTTGGGACGCTTAGGGGCATCCCGCTTGGCAATGCGCCCCTCTATTTCATCAAGCGTTAGACCTTGCTGAGCGTATTTAGCCTGCACCGATAGTGCGTTTGCTTGACGGGCATCGGCAACAGCTTTAGCTCGTTCCACTGCCGTCATACGTGCCCAACGCGCTCGTGCAGCAGCGCCCATCTTCAACCGCGTCCCCGGTAAAACAGGATGGCCCTTTAGCGTCGCTGATACTTTTGCACGAAACTCCGGGGTAGGTTTTATCCCGTTGGTCCCCTGACCGCCATCAGTTGTGTTAACGAGGCGATAGCCTAGTCGCCGCGCTTCAGCGATATAAAAACGTTCAGCCGCCATCCATTCGTCCACATGGACCCAAGCCAAGATACGCATAATGGGCATTAATCCCGCTTCGACAACCGATGTAATGAAGTGGGAACGATGGGTATGTCGGTGTAGATGCGCGGGTTTCACATGTTGGTAGAGGCGATGTGCAGGGTTCTTTGTTTTACCGATGTAACGCAACTCACCGCTACGCGGATCATCCAATCCATAAATAGCAACAGCGTCAGCGAAGGGTTGCTCAGAGGGAAGATGGGCAGAGAAGTCGAGGGGGTATACTAGAGGCATGGCGTCATCGCTCCTGAACTAGCGTTGTCGTCTAGGAGCGTTAGGTGTTGATAGCGCCTAACGCTCTGCCTTTATTTTACCACTTTTACCCCTATAAAACCTCATAACCAACGCTTTTTGAGTCGCTATGATCGTTGGACATGGCGACTCCTACCGTGCAGTGATAGGTGCGCTATAGCCGCCTGTGCAGGGCTGTGAGCATGGACGTTTAACGAACAGCGCCCCTGCCCGCTTTGTGCAGTTCCGCATGCCGTTCCGCTTCGGCGCGATGATGCGCCGCTTTGTCGCGTAGCCGTTTGACGGCGGCCTTGCTCCAGGACATCGCTGTGCTGTTCTAGGCGCAACTCGACCGCCGCACGCCCATCGACTCGTGTAGTACTCGTGCAAAGCCTTGACGCGCGAATGGAGTGCAGTCTATCATCCTAACATAAGCCATGGTTAGTGATGCAGGAAAACTTATCATGCCACGTAGTAAGTTCAAAACCAGTATCGAAATACCCATCTACCTGCGAGACCAATTAGAGACGTTCGCCAAAAGAACGAGAAGTTCCATGACCCAGTGCGCGGAAAACGCCATCAGGGCGCACATAGAAAGGGTGGCCCCAGACTCAATTAAAGCCTCTATGTCCCTTTACGCACAAGCTGCTGGTGAAGCTGATCTAGAGAAACGCCACTGTGAGGAGATAAAACAAAGAATTTTGAAAGTTCGTGGTGTCGTTAAAGAAGAATTCCTACCTGCGATGGCTACGTTCAGGAATATGTCATTCGTAAGACCCGGCTTTCCTTTGTTGCTATGGGAAACGGACAATGGCGCGATCATGTACAGTACGTCATTGCCGCAAGGTGCCGTGGGTTCACCCTTCCTTTTAGCACTCCTGAGCGTGTTATCTCACGGGATGACGACACTGCGCGCGTATAGCAACCCTGTGGCAAGGGAGACTGGATGGGACATCATGATGGAAAGCGGCACTCGTCTCGGGCGGATTCGGCTTGTGGCACTGATTGACCTAGAGGAGAGTCTAGATTGGATTGATACCCGCCTGACAGACCTGACAGGAAGGGTAGATTAATGACATCACTACCGTACCGTTTGCACGCGCAGTCTCGCCCATCGTTCGGGGCTAGCCAGTGTAAGGAGTTCGTCTACTGCCCCTACTGTTGGGCCAAACAATACGTGCCCGCTTTCCGTGACACATACGGACACCTCTTCGGTAGCGCCCCTTCCTATGAACGGGCGCGTGCGGAAGGCAAGGCCATCCACAAGACGCTGGAACTGGTGGCTAAGGCCACTCTACGCAGTGGCGGGACGTTCCCGTTCCCCCACGTTATCATGCGCGATGTGTCGTTGCCGTTCGAGTTAAACAGACCCGATTTTTGGAACCGCCAAAGGCTCGCTCTGTCGGGCATGATGGAGTTCCTTGTGGAACATGGCGTCACCATCACCGCTGCCGAGGTGATGCATGGCGTCACCCTCACCCACGACGACCATAGCCAGCAACGTGTCAGCACTCGTTTTGACCTCGTAGGCCACCGGAGAGGCGGACGCACCGTCATCCTCGACTATAAGAGTGGCATTGATGACATCCCATGGTCTTCAATGGATATGGGATTCCGCCTCAACGCTTGGGCGCAGTTGCGCATTGCCAACGACAAGTACGGCCCAAAGGTAGACCTTGTATACCTCGTTCCTGAAAACATCCTTGACGGGCGGCGCTGGTGGTGTAGGCTGTCGAAACTGAGTACCGAAATGGACACGCACGGGACGCGCTGCGTGTCCGAAATGGCTAAAGTTAACGATTCACGCGATCCTCTTACTGAAATTTGGCAAATGGGACGCAGTTGCAGCAATTGCCCTACCATGGCGGCAATTATGCGTCCCCGTGCGATGGCAGCATAGGAAGCGAACAGGATGCATTACGCACGCCTGTATCAACACCCCATACCTGATTTACTCATCGTCAAACAGCAGTGCTAATTGTGCAGATTCAAGCCTAGCGTGCTTGCCCTGCCGCACTTCTACCGAATGGCGCACGGCCCAATGACACACGCCGCACTCGTAGCGGCCGTTGCAGTCGCCGTGCAGGGAGTGGTCATGGCGACGCGCCAGCAGCGTGAGGGTGTAGGCCGTGACGGGGGCGGGTGCGGACATGGCGGCACGCCTCACGCTGGACAGTGCGATACTCAGAGGAAGGAGGATAGTCCGATGACAATACAACCAAACGGGTCAATCACGGGGCTATCGTGGCGTGAGATAGCGAAAGCGCGCGGCGTATCCGTGCCCGATGAGCCGCCCGTATCCGACGAGGAACGAGCATCTCGTGAACAGGAGATGCGGGATGCCCTAGATAGTGTCTTGAGGAAGATGGGAAAACATATCGAAGAAGATATTACCGCCCATCCCGATAACCCATATGCCCTATCAATCACAACTAAACTGTTTCTTGGCTTTCCCCGTGACTATATCGTGACCGATGATAGTGACGGAGAGATAGATACGCCTTAGCTCTTAATGGGCGTGAAAATGATGGATATTCTCCTCTGCGATACTGAGTTGAAGGAGGGTGCACACCGTGCCAAACCAGAAAGCCATCGCCGCACAAGACAGACGAGAAGCTAACTGCGCCTATCGCGTTGGCGCCGACAAGTGCATGACCGCAGCCATGCAACACATGGGCGCGGCGCAGGAACAGATGCGCGCGGCGCAGGCGGCACTCGCCGCAGCAGCAGCAGCTTTAGTGGGTGCTCACCGTAAAATTGATTGGGCCATAGAGCGGTACGCAAAAGCCGACTGGCCGCGCGGAAGCCTTGTGCCAGAACCCCTCGATGCGCTCTGCTTGCCATCGCATGTGCGTAATACACTCTTTCGCGCGGGCATCGACACCGTTGAGGAAGTGCGTACCATGGACGCCGCCGCACTGAAAGCGATACACAATATAGGACCTGACGCGCAGGCAACGGTTCAAGACGCGCTGGCGCGCTACGAAAGCGAAAGGCGTCCACGCATCCCGTAGACGGCGTAGAAGCAACAGGCTATTTCCCGATCATAGACACACTGAACGTAAACGAGGGCGTCGCGCCGCCAATCGTCCAGCGTAGGCGCACCGTCGCGCCAAACGCGACGTTCGTGGCCGCACCGACGCCGAGATGCGCCACCGTCTGCCCCACGGCGGTCACAGCGGTTGATGTCCAGAGGGTATACCACACGCCATCCGCACCCAAACTGTCAAGAGCAAGTGTCAGCGTGGGCGTCGTGCCAGCCACGGCGGTCACGTTCGCAGCCACCAGCAATTCACGATAACCGATGACGGACAGGTTCCCACTCACGCCATTGGCGGTTTGCGCGGCGCTGGCCTGATTCAGGATCGCGCCCCCACTCGATCCAACGGCATAGGGGTTGCCCGATATAGGGTCAATGAGCGCCATGCCGGGATAGATGCCAGTGGGCGTGACGACGGCCTTATGCACGTAGCCGCCCGGTTGTAGTTCGCTGGTCTCCGACATGGTGATGCTTCTCCCATAGACAAATCGTGCCGCTAGATGCTTTCACTGACGGCCAGTTGCGCCTCGCTTAGGTTGCCGTAAATGCCCGCAAAGTGGCGTCCATCGCCATCGAAGCGCACAGCTTTCCATTGCCCACGGTCGGGAGTGCGCGCCACGTAGCCCCGTATCGTATAGTCGTCGGCAAGCAGGATATAGCGCTCGGGATAATCGCGGTTCAGGTCAACATCCGCGCCCGCATACCAGCGGCTACCATCTGAGGTAGGTGGCGGAGGCACCAAGCCTGACGCGAACAACGGTTCACCTTGCGGCGGGTCGCCCAAGGGCGTGACACCCTGATAGCCACCGACTCGCATCTGGTTGTGCCACTGCGTGAGATGCCGCTTTTCCTCTTCATCTGTGCGTGCGCTCATGACATCCCGCCCTGACCCTTGGGCACATAGGCCTTGTCCTGCCGCTCATAGCCGGGAATGATGACCCAGCCCCCATCGTCGCGCGGCAATGCATCCCCGACAGAAGCGAGGGCGCCCTGTCCGTGTCTTTCACACGCTACGAGATACGGGTCACCGAACGGGTCGCTGTTCGTTTCCAGCGCGAAAATCAACGTCAATCGCGTGTCATCCGCAGGGATGGATGTCCCGCACAACACGCACGCATCCGTATCCATGGTCTATCGCCTGTTCGCTATGCCGTCTTGACTACCGGATGCCGCCCTTGGCGACCTGAGCGGCCCGCTGACGGCCCTTCCCGCGCGCGGGGGCTGGAGGGGCAAGCGGCGGGGTCGTCGGGCTTGTGGGCTTTGTCGTCGACGCGGGCGCCGTCGGGAGCGGCTTGTTATCGCCATCGCCCGATGTCTTATCAGGTTTATCAGGTTTATCGGCGTTTGTCGTGGCGCCGGAACCCTTGGATGAGCCAGTACCGCCGACTGAGAGTGGCTGCTGCCCTTGTTGAGCGATAGCAGCAGCCTCGTCTTTGGCCTGCTGCTTCTCGGCCATGGCATCCTCGACGGCCTGGTCCACGTCGTCCACGGCTAGCAGCGTGGCGCACTGGCGCGCATACAACTCCGAAGAAATGCCGCCGGCTTGCTTCATGGATGTAGTAGCCTGCGTCATCGCTAGCGTATCCCTCTGAACAATTAAGGGAAAATCGACGTACACCCCATCTTCATCCGAGGCAAGGTCGACCACCTCGCGCCCGTCGCGATCCTCAATGGTCCCGTCCAACGTCCCGGCCTTGACGGCTTGCAGGACGACGTACATGAAGATGGCGAGGAGCATGTCCTTGAACTCTTCCTGCCCGTCCTCGAACAGCTTGAGCATCGGCAGGTCCATCGCCGTGGCCGTCGCCAGGTTGGCGTCGCCGCCATCCCCGAAATAGTGCAACATGATGCCCGTTGCGGCCCCAACCTGCGTCATGAGCATACGCCCACCCGCCTCGGTGCCGGCCACGCCCGAATCCATCGTCAACCCTTGCAGGTCGACGGCCGGGTTCAGCACCTTGGTCGAGGCCGTGGCGGGAGGCGGGTTGCTCTCGTAGGAACGCGCGCCCAACGCACCAAGAGGGCCAGACGCGCTGGAGCGGTCCAGGGCCGCCGACGCGTTGACCTGATTGGCGCCGCCCTTCGTTTTCTTGACCCACGCCACTGACGCCTTGCTATGCATGAAGGTGGCGATGTCCTCGATGTAGGTCCGATGGACCGAGAGATAATCGAGGGCGGCGTAGAGGTCGGAAATGCCGCGCTGACCGAGCGCGTTGATCTTTACATGGAGAATTACGGCGTCTTTGTTCAGTTGGGGCGGTTTGTGCGGCAGCGCGGCGTTGTCGATGGCGGCGTAGTAGGCGGTCGCACTCTCACCGGCTTTCCATGTGCCCTCGCTGCCGTAGTCGTAGGTGCGCTTGGTCCAGCGCCGCTTGTAATAGAGGGGCCGCGCCTCGTCCTCCGGGTCGGGGATGATGTCGTCTATTTCCAGCGGCTCACCCACACGGACCTTGACACGCCCGGTCTCTTTGTCTACGAACAGGAAAATTATAATTTCGCCATCCACACGGAGGCGCGTCAACAGCGTTTTCTGCGCGGGAGCGGTGGTCAGGGAGAGGCGATTGTCGGGGTCGTTCCAGAAGTCGTCGAGCACCTTTTGCACGTTGGAGTCGTCGGCGTGATAACTGACGCCCTGCCCCAGCACGTAGGTCGTGAACAGACGGATGGCCTGCTTCGCCAGCGGGTACATGCGCCAGTACTGGCGGGCGCGGCCGATGACGTTGCGGCGATCTTGCGGGTTCATGTCGCGCGCCGTCTGCACGGCCATCGCGTCGGTCGTGAGATTTGACCAACCCGCGTCCTCAACGATGCGGAGAGGATCTGCGTAAATGTCCGTCGAGATGAACGATTCGCGGAACGAGGTAACGTATTGGGCTTTGCCGGCAGAGGGGATGATCGCCATAGCCTATCCTCATCCCCGTCCGCGCTAGACGGATGCCTTGGTTTTTAGCGCGGTGGCGGCGCCTCGATCATGTACTTCACGCGATCGGCGTAGATGACCACCGGGCCGTCCGGCACGATCCAGTCTTGCATATTCGTCTTGGCGTCGCGCACGGCGATCTCCGCGCCCTCTAGCCGCAGGAACGACACGTCGTAGTCGTTGTCCACCAGCGCGCCACGAAACGTCGTCTCAGCCTCATCATCAATAATGATGTACACGTACAAAGAGACACGGGCGCGTGTCGTGCGGCGCCGCTTGGGGGATGGCTCCGGTGGGAGCGCGGGTGTGTCGGACGTTGCCACGGTTGTCCTGCCCTGCTATGCGATCAGCCGCTGATCCGCACGCGGACGCTCGGCATGTAGTCTTCGAGATATTCGACTTCTTCGTACGATGCCGCGCGCTGTTGGGCGATGACCATAGCCGCCAGCATATAGGCGACGGAGTGGCAATAGTGATCTGGCCCATTCTGCTGAAAATGGACAATGGGGTTACCTTTGGTGTCATCCTCGACCACACGCACCGCACTGCTCATGTGTTGGTAGAACTCACCCACGCCCGCCTGATTAACGCCGCCGCCTAATTCACGGGCATTACGCGGTAAAACGAGCAGACGCCGCGCCACCATGGCCTGTTCCAGGTCCAGAATGGCCGTGCGGACGATGCGCACGACGCCCGCCACCTCGTCTATCGCCAGCAGATCAGGGCGGCTCCCCTCGGCGAAGTTGGGGTAAAACGCCGGCCACACACGCCCATTCCAGCGCGCCGCGAACTCCTGCGCCAGACGTGTCTCAGGGTTAGCGTCGATGACGCAGCAACGCACGCCGTAGCGATGCATCAGCGTGTCCAACTCCTCGAAGGCACGCACGCTATCGGCGTCAATCAGCTGGATACCAGCGCCCTCCAGCGGTAGCCCGATGGTGACGTGCAGACGCTTACCCACGTCCACGCCCATCACGGCGCCCTGTGCGGTGTCCATCGTCGTCAAGGACATGTCGCGGCAGGCGTCCAACATGGACGCCGACACATACCCGCCCTCGGGCAGGTGCGGCAGGCCGCAATCCGAGTTGTAAAACTCTTGTTCCTGGGTTGCCGTGGCGCGCCCATCCAGCACGCGCCCCATCGTGTCGGCCAACGAACGCAGGTCAACGCGCGGGGACAGCAGTTTGGTGAGTTGGTAGCCGTGCCACGGCGCGTCGGACTTGCCCGCGACCCACCGACCCTCCGAGAGGCGGTCGGCGGTCATGTCGCCGCGACAATGCTGACACGCGACCCGCGCTGTCTCCGCATTGAGATGCGTCAGCAACTCCATGGCTTGCCACGCGCCGCAGTGGGAACAGCGCACCTCATAGACAGATTGCGTGGACTGGTCCCAGCGTGCGCCTGCCTCATCGGCGGGATAGCGCGGCGTCGAACCAGCACGCACCCACCCCAGAAGGGATGATCCTAGGCGCTTCTCAAGTACGTCAATAGTACCAGGGGGATACTGCGCGATTTCATCGCACAGCACGATGTCGGCGTCTACCGAGATAAGCGATTCACGCGTCTGCGCGCCGCGTACATAAATGAAACCGTCGCCGATACGCTTCAACCCGACGTTCATGGGCGCTTCGGTGCGCGCGATGATGTCGGGCGACCCCTTGATAGCCTTGTCGATACGCGCGACACTGAAGTCCTGCGCCTGCCGGTCTTTGGGGAACACGAACAGTGCGTTGCCGCGGCCACCTTGTTTAGTATAGGGACACCAGCACGCCGTGTTGACTAGGAACTCGGACACGAAGACCTGTGCCGCCTTACGAATAACAAGGCGCGGATGGCGGTCGGCGTAGATGCCCTGGAGCGCGTAGGTCACATCGAAGGCGCGACCATCAATCAGGCGGTGCGCCAGCGTCCACTTGAGCAGCAGTTGATTGGTGAGGAAGTCCGAGTTGGCGCTGTAGCTCGATAAGGTGCTGCTGGGCGCTATGGACGGCGCTGATGCGTTCAATGTACGCTTCCCTCGCTACGGGGTCCGTCAAGCGCGCGAACGCCTCCTCGGGCGTCTCCTCGCGCTGGATGACCGTGTGCGCGATAGCGCCACCGTCCTTGCCCTCATGGGCCACGCGCGTCGGCGCGTCCCACCCATTGAGCTTCCGACGCTCTTTAGAGATGGCGAGCGCAACGACGATGGCCTGTGGATCACTGAACTTCGTACGCGAGGACAGGGAGCGCGTCCATGCGTCATAGCGCTCATTCTCTAAAGCGATGTCGGCAGCGTGCTCTTGCGTGCGTTTGTCCTGCGCTTCCGCAAGACGTGCATGATAGTACTTGTGAACCACTCCAACACTGAGGGACAGTTGCGCGGCGATATCACGGTACGTCCACGCATCACGCTTCATCTCCCACACAGCATCCATGTGGGCATCGCGTTGCACGTCCTCATCGGAGGGCTTCTTTTGTTGCTTGGACATCGCTTAACCCTGTTCACGCCCATAGTGTTCACGCGACAACGTAGCCAACAGCCGCCCGAGGGGAGCGCCCGAAAGGTTCCCCTCACCACAACGCCACGGGGCGACCGGCGGCTCATCTCCAAAAAAGAAGGATTGCCCCCGCCGTATCAACGCGCCCCATGGGTCAAAGATGGAACGCTAGCTGGGGTGGAGGAACCCGGCGACGTACGGGGTGGGATTTCTGAGGGAAAGGGCTAGCTACCAGGCGCGGGAGCAGGAGCGGGTGTACCGCTGCCACTGCCATCGGTCGGGGCGGGAGCAGGCGACGCAGGCAACGTGGGCGTGCCACCATCCGTGGGCGCCGGCGTCGCGCTACCAGCACTACCACTCGTGGGCGTAGACGCGGGCGTCGTGCTTGTCCCACCTGCGGCCGGTGTTGCTGTCGCGGGCGTAGACGCGGCGGTATAGGCCGTATGCTCCTGCTCTAGCGCCCCAAGCGCGGCCTTCAGTGCTGTTGCGTCTTCGGCTGACAGCGGCTTACCCGCCGCTACCAACGCGTCGATGCGGGCAGACATGGCCTGCTCATCAGCCTGGTTCTGCGCCACATCCGTCGTCAGTTCCGCGATCTCGTCATGCGTCGTCTGCGTATCGCTCATGATGTCTCCTACTTGCTTGGCGAGCGCATTGTGCGCCCGCGTTACCGTTCCTGCCCACCTAAACAATGTGGCTATTTGGCTCTCAATGTTCTGGATGCGGGCGTCGTTCCCGCCATAACCGCCACCGCTATAATCGCTCATGCCGGCGTCGCCTCTCGCGTCGCGCGTGTGTCGCGCGGTAGGCGTTCGTCACGCGCCGTGATGACGCCGGTGGCACGGCAGAACCGTACGAGGTCGTTCCAATCGCGTAGGCGCCCCGCGATGCTGCGGCGTTCGTCCGGCGACAGTGGGATCGGGTCATCGCCCGACGCGACACGCGGGCCATCCATCGTCAGACGCCCTGTGTCAAGAACAGGCATCGCCCACCACCTCTACGGCTTTCAGGCGCGCCCTGTCGCCCGAGATGGGCGCGACGATGCGCATACGCTCCAGTGTCGTGTCGCAGCCAGCCAGCAGAGAAGCGTTCTCAGCACGTCTCAGGCGTTCCACGGTGTCGCGGGAACGTCGGGCAGCGTCTAGGCCGTACAACGTCTGAGAGCCACGGACGCGTACGGCCCCCGTCAGGCCCTCCAAGGGGTCGTCGGCCATCACGCGGGGCGGATTGGAGTGATAATAGGTGGTGGAGCGGCGCGGCATGGGTCAGGCCACCTCGCACAGCGGGCGTCCGTCGTGCGCGGACTGATGCGCGAGAGATGACGCGTAGGTGGAGAGCGCCGACGCCATGCGCGCGGCCACCGGCCTGCTGTGGGCAGCGACCCTGAGTTGTTCGCGCAAGGCGTCGCACATCGGCGCGTCGTAGCCGAGCACCGCGCACCACGCGTCTAGCGCGTCGTCGCTCCGCAGGTCCGCGACGGCCTCATGATAATGGCAGCGCAGCGGGCGCCCAAAACGGTCGCACACCCCGCAGCGACAGTCGCGCACCAGGTCAATGACAACCATCTCGATAACAGACAAGGCCAACATCGCTTCCGGTTCAGTCGCCATCGCTAGCTCTCCCTTCCGGGGACGACAGATGCATGCGCGCATAGCGAAACAGCCCACCCGCGACGTTTTATGTCACGAGTGGGCTGTTGGCGCCAGTGCTAGCAAGACGCACTACTATACTTTCAGTCTATCCAACGGGTAGGCCAGGCGCAATGTTTACATAACATTTAGCGGCGCATGGCAGGGGGCGTTGCGCTGCCCGTTAGGCGCCGCGTTCGTAGGCGTCGCGCTTTGCCTTCGTGCGCATCTTATGGCGATACACGTCTAGTGGCGACGGCATGGTAAACGGCGCGTCCTCAGGCGCGCGCCACGGCGCGGGCGGAAGGTCGGCGGGGTCGATAGCGCCGCTGGCGGCGGCGCCGTGCTCCAACTCGGCGGCACGGGCCAGCGGCGCCACGTCCGCCATGCGCTCCACGAACCGCGCCACAGCGTCGCGCGCCGTGGACGGTGGAACAGCGAAACGGTCAGCGATCTCCGCCCACGACAGCGTATCGCCCCACGTCCCCTTACCCTCGTTGCCCTCACGGTCGATCAACCCAAAACGGGCGGCGACGACCAGGAACGCCTGGGGATCGTCGTCGCGGAGGCGGTCCATGGCCTTCAGCAGACGCTTAACAGAAAGGGCTTTGTCGGGGTCGTCGTCCTCCGGCGGGCCTTCAAGGTAGGTCAGCACCTGGCCGGAGAGGGCCGGCGTCCCCAGCGGGCCGATCAGAAGCGGGGCGTTCGGACGCGGGAAGGACACCGCGCCCTTTTTGTCGCCGAGGAGGATAACGCCCGACTCGTATTTGTCGCGGACGACATAGGTGCCGGGGAAAGCCGACGCCTTGTGCTCCTCGTCGGCGCGATCCTCTGCTTCCTTGGTCTCGGCGCGATCCTCTGCTTCCTTGGTCTCGGCGCGATCCTCTGCTTCCTTGGTCTCGGCGCGATCCTCTGCTTCCTTGGTCTCGGCGCGATGGGCGGCGATCACGCGCTCCCAGCGGTCGGTGGTCGTGGCTGGCGACGCGGCGTCAAACGGGTCGTCGGCGCCTCCGTCGTCGGTGTGACCTATCAGTGTCGCGTACAGTGCATCATGTCCAAGGCTCATCGTGGCGTCCCCCGTCCTGTCAGCAGGCGCGACACAGGCGCGCTCTCACTCTCATCTTACCGCGGAACGTGACAATTTTGTAGTAATTGCGAATAAAACTGGAGGGGCCGTCCATCTATTGGATGGACGGCCCCTCCGTGAATAATGAGTCAACTTGTCTTCACCGACCCTGTTGTCGTCGCTAGCCCCATGCCTTGATGGCGATGTGTGGGTGCCAACACGCGGCACAGACGAAGCGGTCGCGGTCCTCGTCCTTGATCTCCGGCCGGTTGTCACGGATCAGTGAGCCAACAGGACGTTGTTGACCGCAGAGACAGCAGACGTACATATACATCTGGGGATCGGCGTTAGTGTCAATGGGCGTGATGGTTTCTGTGACGTTCGTGACCATGGTCAGTGCTCCTTGTGGTTGTCGTTTAATCGTTTGCCGTCGGGCCGTGTTCCAACGCGTCCAGAAAGCGACGCTGTTGGCGGCGACTCTCCTCAATGCGCGGTATCTCCCGTTCCGCGCGGGCATGGGTCGGGTAGTTGCCTCGCACCCTGCGGCTGGAACCATCGTCCAACCGCTCGTACACAGCGAAGCGGGCGCCGGTTGTGGTCGGGGCGACGTAACGCGTGCGTGGACTGCTATCTGGCATTGGATCTCTCGCGGGCCGCATCGTCTTGGTGCTCATTGCAGCCACAAGAACGGCCAAACGTGCCTGGCTGAACACGTAACCATCCCTCGTGCAGGCCGTTCGCGTGATCCGCTTTATCGTGTGCACCACGGTCGCTCAGGTTGTAGCCCGCGCCTAGCGCGAGTTGCGCGCCACGGTCAAAGCAGCCCCACGCGCGCAGCTCAGGCGCGTAGCGTGCTTTGTAGCGCGGTATGGTTGTGTCAGTGCTGCCAACGTAGCTAAAATCAGTGGGGTTATTGTCTGTACGCATGGTTCTCACTCTCTTTCACAGGAACCTCCCAGGAAGCCCACCGGCTTTAGCCGCGGGTCAGTGACGCTAGCGCGCTAACATCTCAATATCGTGCATACGATGGTCGATCCACCAGGAAGCGGACGCGGCGAGTAACAGCGTGCGGTAGGACTCAATCGTTCGCTCGGCCGCTTTGAGCGACGTTTGATCGACAAGCGTCGCGGCCATCTCCGCATCGATGGCCGCGACGGCGGCGAGATGCGGTAGGAGGCGCGTTGCCGCGCACACACGTTGCATCTCAGTGACCACCACGTTCTCGACCTCGACCACTTTCCCCGCGCGAATCTTTTCGGCCCACGCGATTTGCTTGTCGCTGCCGGTGAGCGCCGGCAATGCGGGCATAAGGCCGCTTGCGTACAATGCAGCTAACTCGGTCTCGCAAGTGTCGGTCGTGTTCATCGGTCGTCGCTCCTTGCCCTACTCCGGGCCGTCCCTCCGTCGAGAGGAGGGCTTGGGAGGGGTCTCAGTCGCCCCTCACTCTCTAATAATAACACGCTATCGTGTCCTTGTCAAGCGTTCGGCGAAAGATCTTTTCAGGTGCCGCTGTCGGCGCTCGTCTCCGCTGGGACCGGGGATGGCTTGGCGCGGTCGGGGCGTTTGATGCGGCCGGCGCGCCACGTCCGTCCCGCCATGTACGCGTCGACATCAGCGCGCGCGATGTCCACCCGTCGCCCATCGTGTGAATCGACAGCAACGCGCAGATCGCCACGCGCGATAATTTGATGGACACGCTGACGCGTGACCCCCATCAGCCGCGCGACATCGCGTATCGTGAGGTTGCCCGTATCGTCCTCCTCGTCGGACGCGCCATAGACGCGGCGCGTCCGTCCCGCGAGGTAGGCGTCGAGATCGGCGCGGCGCACCATCAACAAGCGTGAGCCACGCTTGACGCCCGTGAGCACGGGAGGCTTCGGGGGCCTGTCCTCCGTACCGCGCCGGCCGAGGATGTAGCTGCGCAGCGTCGCGGCGGACAAGCCGCTGATGGTGGCGGCCTCGGAAAGGGTGAGCAGATCATCATGATTATTGTCAGCCATCGTTCGTCGCTCCTCCTCTAATGCGCCACGGCGACACTCCCAAGAGCGCCGCCGCCTCGCTTGTCGTGAGCAGTACGGTGTCAGGCATTGTAGCCGACCTGACCATAGGCGATGCCTTCGGCGTGCGGATCGCATAGCGCTCTTTTAACAACCTGCCGCCACAACCCTACAAGTCGCGTATCCTCCAGATCGGACAAGCATAGTTCCAGGTTGTACGACGCGGAGCCACTGCCGTTGACATCTACGTTGTGACGGCTCATGAACCGCTCGGCGGCGGCGTCAAGGCGTGTCTGATCGTCCGTGGTGGCCGTGCGAATGATGTTCCATGCTCCCATGTCAGTACCCTCTCCTCATCTATCTGCCTGCGAGGAGCCTCAGTCGCCCCTCACTCTCTAATAATAACACGCTATCGTGTCCTTGTCAAGCGTTCGGCGAAAGATCTTTTCGCGCGAAAAAGAGGCCCTATCCCTGCGCGGGGATAGGGCCTCTGCTGCCGTATGTACGGTATTGGCTAGTAGCGTCGCGCCCTTCTCAGGCTCTGTGCCGGTGCGGTCCATCCATTAGGGGCGCAGGGCCGGCACGGCCACGGACAGGGCCAGTCGATGCGTGCCCGGCTTGAAGTCGCCCGTTTGGTACTGGTACAGCACCTGGCGCTCACGGTCGGCCAGGCGCGTGGACACGGCCACGTATGAGGCCAGCGTCAGGCGTACCGCCGCGCACCCTGCCGGCAGATGGCCCACGGTGAACGTGACCCAGACCGTTTCACCGGGCCGCACCAGGCCAAGCAGGTGCAACGACGCGACGGGGCGTAGAGCGTGGGGACGTGTGACCGCGAAAACGTAGCGCGTGACCGCTCGGCGGTCCACGCACGCGCGGGCCGACGTGAAGATGGTCTCGCCCCGGATGACGCCCACGGGCGGCGCGCTGGCAGCGCCGGACGCGCAGGGACCCTCGCCGAGTCCGCCGGCGATGAAGCGCGCGGCATACCGTCCTTTCATGGAGGGCAGCCCGGCCACAAAGTCCAACTGGGCCGCACACAACGCGGGTAGGCGCGCTGGCGTCCGTAGCGTGGGCATGGCGACAGTTGCTGTCGCCGTCGCGGTCATCGTCGCCGTGGATGACGGAGCGCTTGTCGCCGTGGCGGTCAGACTGGCCGTCGCCGTTGCCGAGAGGACGGTCGCGGTCGCGCTGGGGCTAGCGGTCGCCGTGGCGCTTTGTGTGGGCGTCGTCATGGGCGTCGTCGTGGGCGTCGTCGTAGGCGTCGCGGTCATGGTTGGGGTGGGCGACGCCGTTGCCGCGTCGGTCGGGGTATTCGTTGGGACCGTCGTGGGCGTCGCGGTCGGCGTCGCGGTCGGCGTGGTGCACGCCATCACCACGAATTGTTGCGGCGTGATCGTGGTCGTGTGGGGATCGTCAGACCCGAGCGTAGCGGTGTAGGTGCCGGGATGCAGCTCAACGGGGTGCGTCGTGAACGTCCCGTCCGTCGCCGGTATGAAGGTGACAGACAGCGACGACGATCCGTTAGAGCCAGTGGCAAAGCCGGTGATGACGATGCGCCAGTGGCCGCTCGGCGGGTCCACGACGCCGCTGAATGTCTCAGTCGGTTGTGTGCCGGTGCAGCGTTCGGTCGGCGGTTGGATGCCGCCATGCCATGCCAGCGCCGCGCTACTTCCCCACAGTGCGGGGACGATGGTCGCTATGACGACCGCGGTACGAATGATAGTTCTTTTCCTCATGGTCATGTGTGCGTCCCTTTCTATTCAGTTGATACTCCCACGGCTAATGGCTTCGCGCCGTTTCCCCGGGCCGGCTAACTCTCCCAGCGGTCGCCCGTCGTCGCAGCGGTCAGCACGCGCTCCACCTCCGCCTGAGCTTGGCGCACCGCTGCCACGGGCGCTTGTCCGCGCCGCACAGCCATGATCGTGCGTCGGTAGGGTCGCGACATCACCCACCCGGCCCCGACGCCACACACCGCCAGTATCGCTATTCCCGCCATCGACTCACTCCCCCCGGCCAATGCCGCGCCGACGATCCCACTCAGCAGCGAGAGTGCTAGGACACCAGCGCGGCGCTCAGTCAACTCCAAGTTGCGCGCGACCAGTCGCCACGCGTCGTATCCGTCGCATATCTCAACCCACACCACCAACGGCGGGCACAGGATCAGCAACGTCACCCACAGGTGGCCCAACAGACGCCACAACCGCTCATGTCTGCCGCGCCATCGGTCATCATCGACAGCCGTATCGTCCCTGCGCATCGCTATAACCTCCCTAACAACGGCACCTTGTTCTTGGCCCAGCCCCACACAGCGCCGCCCGGCCCGGCCATCTCGTCCACGACGCCGCCTGCTCCCGCGATCAGGAGATGCGTCCCGCGTCGCAGCGCCGCTGGCACGGCGTTGGTCGAGAGCATCATCACGAGGCCGACACCAATGGCGACCAGCGTGTTCGGCGCTTTCGCCGGGTCCAGCCCACCTCCCCGCGCGACCTGCCCCACCGCCGCTCCCTCAACGGAAAAAAGATACATCCATCCGACAATCCACAGCGACACACTGATCATGGAGCGCGTCCACCATAAGCCGAGGGGACGTGTATGTGGCGTCCCCATCGCCGCCCAGCACAGTGGTCCTGTGAGCCATAGAAATAGCTTGAGTACCCATCCCGCCAACACGCCTAGGGTCAGCAACACCAACTGAATGGCGAGGATAGCCAGCAGGCACAGCGCCGCGATCTGGCCCAACCCCCAGTTGGCGGTCTCTTGGAGCGAGGGGCCGCGATAGGTCGTCCACGTCCCCAGGGCGTCTCCGTACCCCTTGAGTCCTTTCGCCCCACCGCCCAAACCCTTCGGAGAGCCGGCTGTCCACGCCCATACGGCATGCTCGATGGGTTTGAGCGCGCCCGCTACCGTTAGGACAATAGCCACCTCTCCGATCAGCAGCCCCCACTTCAGGACGTGATGCGCGCCATCCGCTTCCGCGCGCATCGTCACCGCCTCGGCTAGGATGCGGAAACTCACGAGGACGAACAACGCGGCGCCGCCCCACACCAATAGCGGTTTGGAGAGGTCGAACAGAAAGGCATAGGCCGCTGATGTGAAATCAAGGACAACTGTTGTGACCCCCAGGATGGCGTGCACCAACGCGGCGTGCCCCGCCGTCGTCACACCTTGCCACCACGTCAGCAAGCCCTCCGTGGCATTGGCCCACAGGCCAGCGAACACGTTCCTATCCCACCCCGCGACCTGATCGGCGACCGTCGCCTGGATCTGCACCGTAGCGCCCGTCTTCACGGTCCCCACCGTCCCCTCCACGTCGTAGGGGCCAGGTGGCAGGTCGGCAGGCAACGCCACGTCGCCCGCCGCCGCGCCCGTGGCGTCGGTCGGCCCGAAGTTCCCGCCGTCGACGGTGGCGTGTGGCCCGTGCGCCAGTAATTGGAGAGTGATATGGAGCGTGGCATGGGGCGGGAAGCCTAACACGCGAATGGGCAACTGGTCGCCGTTGCCGGACGTGCCCGCCGTCGTGCTAATGCCGTGGGTGAACGATGGCGGCGCGATAAGGCGCGGGCTGTAGGATAGCGCCGTCGGCGCGGGCGTCGCGCCCGGCGCATCCACCGTCACAAATGCCGTGGCCGTGTCGCCACGATTCCCGGTCGCCGTGACGGTGTAGGTCGCCGCCGGCGCGTCCGTCGGCAACGTCAATTGCGTCGTGGCCGACCCGCCGACGCCGACCAACGCCGACCCGATGGGGGCGGTCGCCCCATTGTCGCGCGCCCACGTAAACGTCACGCGCTGCCCCTCGCGGAACTGGCTCACCGCCGCGTCCAGCGTCGTCGTGCCCTGAGGGATGTGCTGCTGCCCTAGGATTAACTGGCCCGTCTGTGGCGCCACCGTGGCCGTGGGGGGGATGGCCGTGGGCGGAGGCGACGTGGCCGCATGCGCGTGCCCCGTCATGGATGACGACGCGCCACACAACATCACCGCCAGCGCCGCCCACGCGAGCGTGCGTTCAACCCGACGCCTCACACACATCATGCGACACCCACCCTTTTATCGTCACCGCCGCCGGTTTCGTCCGTCCCCGCCACGAAAGCACGCGCGGCGTCGGCGACCGACCCATAGCGCGCGATGTCCCGCGCCCGCTGATCTTTCTGTGGTCCGTAGCTGCCGAGTGTATAGGCCAGCTCCGGCACGAGTTTGACGTGAATCACGGCGTACTCCGGCGCCCGGTCGGGAGGCCGCACGAGGTACACGAACTCGGCACGTTCGTCGGTGCGCCGCAGGTCCGGCGCACGCTCCACAAGGCGGGCCGGAAAGCGCAGGTGGTCAATCAGCGCGGCGCGCCCGCTCTGCGTGCAACCCACGAAGTATATTTTGATAGCGGTCATGATCTTACGCGTTTCGGGATCGTTCGCCAAGTCCTCAACCATGTGGGTGGCGAGGAGGACCTTGGTGCGCTCGTGGCGATTGCGGCGCCCGCGCCCCTGCAACCACGGCCCCGACTGCTTAATCGTCCCGTACCCCTCATCGAGCGCCGTCACGGCGTAGGTCCCCGCCCGTTCCGCCAGCGCGGTGCGCAGGTCGGCCGTCGTCGTCGCCACGACGGCCGAGAGGCGCGCTGCCCCCGCCTCGTTCATGGCGAAGCGCGCCGTGTTGAGGATGAGGCCCGATGTTTCGAGATCCACCGTTGTCGGATAGTCCATGAGCGACGCGAATGACCCGTGCCCATAGTATGAGCGCATGCGCTGGTATAACTTGCGACACGCTTGCGCCTCAGTCTGATCGTTCGCCGCGCGCGCCTTGCGTTCCTGGCCCCGCAGCCATGCCGCCAGATAGCGTAAACGCGGCGTCCCGTCCCAGCCGCGCGCGGCGCGGCGCGCGGCCGCGGCGTACACGGCGCGCAAGCCCTGCTCCAGAATGGCGTCATCGCCAGCGGACGTCAGGTCGTAGCCGAACAAGATTTGGAAGTTGTCAAGCATGATAAGCGTGGGGTCGCCCTTAGAACGGCGTGCGAGGTCGAGCAGATTGATGCTCACACCCGGCGCGAGCAATTCAGCCTCTACCCCACCGTGACCCTCGATGAGGTCGGTAAAACTGCCCACCGGGTCGAGCACCGTCACCCAACCCTGTCGTCGCAACGTGGCGTCGAGCAACAACCCCATGACGTAGCTCTTGCCCATGCCTTGGTCGGCCAAGATCGCCACGACATCGGCCGCTGTCTGTCCCCAGTCGAAAAAGGCCAACTGCCCACCGCGCTCCGTGCGCCCCAACAAAATACCATCCGCGGGCCCAGGCGCCTCCTTGACAAACGGGAACAATGCCGACGCCGTTTTGTCTGTCAGCGCGAGTGGACGGTAGGGCGCTAAAGCCAGCGGCAACGACGCGCGATAGAGCGGCGCCTGCGCCTCCAGCCCCGGTTCAACCGTGAACCCTAGCGGGCGTAGCGCCGTCAGGGCAGCGTCCACCGCATCCTCCAGCGCCACCGAGTCGGGCGCGTGGAGCGTCAGCGCCACACCGACATCGACCAGCGCCGCGCGTCCGGCCCGCGCCTCCAAATAGAGCGCGTCTAGTTCAGCCGCGTCCCGCTGCAAGGCCACGTCGCCCTGCTCCTGCGTGATGAGCACCAGGCCGTCTTTGACGGTGGAGCGGGCAATGGCACGCCTCTTGTTAAGGTCCGAGGCGCGCATACGCGTGGCCTGCCCCTCCAGCCACGCCAGGGACGCCGCCTGGTCACGTCCGCGTGCCGTGATGGAGAGGGTGGAGCGCACGGGCAGTAGCGGCAGCGAGAGCAGGTCATCAAACGAGACAGTCGCTGCCCACGCGCGCACCCATAGCGTCGTGCGCCACTCTCCATCCACGACCACGGCGCCCGCACGCAATCCATCCAACGCGGCCGGCAGACGCGTCAGTGCCTCGACCTCCGCGCGCACCAAGGGCCGCACGGCAGCGCCCACCACACCTAACAACCGCGCGATGTCCTCTCGCCGCGCCAGCAGCGGCCCTTTGTCACGCCCCGCGATCACCAAGAGATAGCGCGCCGTGGCCATGTAGGTCCGCGCCATCTCCGCGCCCAGCCACCGATGGCGGCCCGCGCGGATGACGTCGTGCAGGGCGCCATCCGCGTCCTCGGCGCGATCCAACGCCGCCGCGACCCCCCAGGCGTCGGTCGGCGTGTTGTTTACCCACATCTGGATACGCTGCCCGGCGCGCGCCAGGCGCAGGATATCGGCCAGTCGGGCGCGCGCCGTCGCACGCTCGGTTGTGTCCTTGCCGCGCAGGATGACTCCCGATACGTCAAGGTAGGCGCGGTACTCGCCGTCGCTTGCCACACGCGCTACCCCCGCATCGTCGACCGTCACAATCGGGTGGAGCAGTGGTGGGTAGGCCACGTCGCGCCACAGACGCACGGGCAAGCGCGTCGGCCGACGGTCGAGGTTGATATAGTCGGCGATCATCTAAGAACCTCCAGGAGACCCCCGGCTTTAGCCGTGGGAAAGTTTACCGACGCCCTTTCTGTCGGCGACGGGGCGCCGATACGGTTGACCGCACGACGCCCTGCCTCACGCGGAGCCACGGCACAGCAAAAAGACGGGTGTCTACGCGGATGGGGACGCGTAAAAGGCGATAGCGCCGCGCCCAGCGCTGACGCGCGACGGGTTCCACCCCGTCACGCAGCAAGCGCTTGCCATACCACCCCCCCATCAGCAACAGGACCCACGGCGCGGCCAGCCACGGCAGCATGACGCGTAACCCCTCTAGCGTCATGAACATGTTCGTTGCCACGCCCCACAACACCCATCCGAGCGTCCAAGCCGCGCCCACGACCAACGCTCCCCCGACCGCCACAACCTGATGAGGGTTCCACTTCAAGCCCCACTGCACCAAGGGCCGGTCAAGCCGGGATAGCGCCTGCTCTGGGGCGATCATATCGTCATCCATCAGTTATCCCTTTTCAGCGACGCTTTTTTATCGGCGAACGACGCCGCGCTGATCTCTTACGGTTTAGCAGGGGCATTTGACCCGCCCGTGTTCGAGATCGGGTTCTGCACCGTCGCCGGCGCCTGCGCCGTCTGCGCCAAGTGAATCAGCGTTCCGCCGGCTACCGCGATACAGAGCAGGACGCCGGCAATCCCGAACCCGATGCCCTTGATTGACTGCCCCGTGTTCGTCCCCAGTTGCGTCGCATGGGGGATAATCTTCATCAGGCAGATAATAGCCCCCCCCCCCGCGACGATGCTCAAGATAAGCAGTAAATCGTTGATCGGTTGTGTCGCCCAGTCCATTCCCACACCCCTTCTCGTCCTGTTCTGCTAGTCCCACGCCAACGCGTGGGCCTCCACCAACTCACCATCGCCCCACACCGCCCCGTCGCCGTCGTCTACATCACCCCATCCTCCTTCTCTCTCCACATCGCCGTCGCTTTTTATCTCGTCGGTCGGACGTGGCGTATATGTCCTACTGCTTTTCGCTTCCGCTTTCGCCGCTTTTTTGTCAATCGTCACGGGCACGTCGGCCACGACACGGTTCATGCCCGCCTGCTGAATCGCCAATTGCTCCCGCAGCGCATCGACCTTCGTATACGTGCCCGCTGCCTTGACGAGCGCCACCAGCCGCTTGTCGCGGAACCACAGGCGCGTCTGGACGTAGGTCGGTCGCAGCCCCGCACGTCGGATATAGGCCCCGTCCCGTTCTTTCAGATCGTCCAGTTTGACGCCTGCTTGCGCATCGGTGTAGTGCTCCAGATCGTCATCGTTCGACTGCGCGAGCACGATATGTGTCAGCAATGAGGTCATCACGCGGTCACCCTGCGTGCCGTACTCGCGCTTGATGTCCTTCGGCCCTTGTGTGGCAAACCCCAACCCGTAGTCGATGCTGCGTGCCGTCGAGACAATGGTCGGTAGCCCGTCGATCTTGCCAATGTTGACGGCCTCATCGGTCAACGACCGCACGGGCCGCGGCAAGCGCCCGCCATGCCGCGCCGCTACCTGTGACAGCGCGTCCTTGGTGGCCGTCAGTCCCGTCACAATGACCGGCGAAATGGTCTTAGCTGTGCCTAGATCAATCGCCATGTACAGGATCGTCGGCACACGCACGAACTCCTCCCAGTCGATGTCGTTGCCGGCCATTGACGCTGCGACGCGCGGATTGTTGAGACACTTGAGCCGCAAGGTGACACCGCCCATGACGTTTGACGCCGCGCCCTTGGAGCCAATCAGCTCCGTCATCTGCCGCGCCAGCCCCTCAATCGTTGGATCGGACTGGCCCGCGTCCCGCTGGGCCGCGACGTGGGCCACGATGGTTTCGGCGGTCTCGATAGTTTCGTGCGTCCTGTTCCATGCCGCCACGTCGGCCATCGACACACGGCGCCAGTCACCGTCGCTTTTCGCGCGTTCTACGTCGCGCAAGTACAAGAGCACGCCGGCCACGAGGGCGACCGTCATCGGCCCGAAGTACGAATGGAAATCGCCCATCGACCTCACCCACGCCTCGACCATCGATTCGACGCCTTCGGGGTCTTCATAGATCGACGCCGCGTTGAAACGGACGGAACCGACGGCGTACGGATCATACACCCACACCCGGTAACCAGCGCGCCGCATGACGGCAATTGTCTTGCGCGTTATTTCGCCCCCGTCTTTGGGGTCGATGACGATGAGCGACGCACGTAGCGCTACCTGCAAAAGCGCCTCGCCAAGCACCCATCCAATGAGAAAGCGAAGCGTCTTCCCGCTACCACTGCCGCCGTTGACAAGCGGATGCTGGGCCTGAATGTCGCGTGGCAAAGAAAGCGCCTTTCCCGACTCTTTCTCAATGCCGAGATACCACCCGCCTGTGTTTGATGCATACCAGCCTTCTTTGGTCAGGATGCGTTGCCGTTCCGCCTCGCGCCGTGCGACCAACGCCCGCTCCTCTTGCTTCTCCGGGTCGATGCGGTCTTTGGCTGCCGACCGCACCAGGCTCTTGCGCGCCTCACGCTCTACCTCACGCCGCGCCCGTCGCTGGCCGATACCGCCACCGATAGCGCTAGACGCGATGAGCAGTCCCAGGAGCGCCGCCCCCGCCCCTTCCGGCACGGGAGCCTGTCCCAACACCGCGTCGCCCCGCAGCGTCCTGTACGTCGCCGTGAGCGTCACCCTGTCGGCGTCGATATGATCCATCGTCGTAGGCATCGTCAGCGCGTGCGCCGCATGGGCCAACGAAGGGTAGACATGCTCCGCCACAGGCCGGCACACGACGGCGCCACCCGCCATCAACGCCACGCCACCGAGCGTCACCGCCATACGTGCTTTCATTGTGAGAGTCCCATCTGTCGACGCGCTTTGTCTTTCGCCACGGCGTAGGCGTCCTCAACGACAGTTACTCCGTCAACAAGAGCACGCTTCCGCCCCATGAGCCGCGCGACGATACCACGTCGCTCACGCTCGATATGCCGCGCCGCGATGGCGTCTTTCACGAGTTCCGTCTGCGTCAGCACCGCCACGTAGATCGCTTTGAGTTTGTCTCCCTGGTCATCGGGCGCCGTCCGTGACGGCGAGAGAGGATCGGCGGCCACCGTGCCCACCATAGATGTTTTCGTTAGTAGGTCCACCACGGCCGCTGCGTTCTCCTCTGCCGTCGGCGCGCTCACCACCACTGGCGCCGGGGCCACCCCGCCATGCAAGCCCGTCCGCGCGTACTCCGTCAGCAGCGCCGAACGGTCCATCTTGCGCCGTGCCGCCTCGCTGTCCAGCGCATCCAAGAGGTCAGACGCCAGTGACACGTTCACGCGCTCTTTCTTCGCGGCGTCGGTTTTCGGTAAGGATGAGAGAGCCATCGCTACACACGCCCCCGCGTGGACAGACCCACACACCTACAAGACATTGAAAACACACGCTTACCTACCAAGCTGAAAACGCCCGTGTGGTGTGGATGAAAACCGTCCACACGGCCACACAGGGAAACGGCGATGGCACACATTACCAGCGCCCCGCCAGGTCGTGTATCCGCACCACTACATGCGCCAAAGCGGTCGCATACACGTCGCGCCCTTGAGGCACGTAGTATCCGATCATCGTTGCCAGACAGGCCAGCACGACCAGCGCCACCACGGGTTTTTCGACGAACCCACCCGACCGGAAATGGAACCACGGCACCAGATGCCAGCGCTTCTTGGGATTGAGCAGGGGCACACCCTCAATCGTCAAGGCGTCGCCGAGAATATGGACGAGGTAGCCGACACACAACGCCACCACCGCATCTTGTATGAGCGGCCACAGCGCCGTCAGGACAACGGCGGCGACGGATAGCGGAACCCACAGCGCCAGCCAGTGCGTCAGGAGTCGGTGCTTGTTGAACGGGATATGGCACACGATAGCGGACACGGGCGGCAGGGCCTTGGATGCGAGGGAGTTGGGCGTGTCGAGGTCGGGTAGGGTCGCCGCTCCCCCGGCGACAAGAGCGAACGGCACGACGAGGAGCGGCGGCAGGGTCAGCGCGGCCACGGTGGCGCCGAGCGCCAGGCCTGTCGCTAGGTGCGATGTCCCCCTCATTCGTCTTGCCTCCATGCCGTAGATGTTATGTAGCGGCGACGCAATCAACAGCCACAGCCCATAGCCGGAACGCGTCGCCGTTACTTGGTATAGTACAGCATGCATGCAATGTATGCAAGGCACACACCGACGGCGAGCATCCTGTGCTATCGTTCAGGCAAAGGGGGGATTGCATGCATGTCGGACACAAACAACGAGGAGGCCCGATTGAGCAGGCAGTTCAGCATCCGCGTCACGGAAGCCGAATATGAAACCGTCATGGCGATTACCGGATTTGATCAGCGGAAAAAGAATGACACGGCACGCATCATCTTCCGCAAGGGCTTGCCAATCGCGGTAGCCGAGATGCAAGTGAGAGGATTAGACGTGTTCCTGCCGCCCGACCCTACCGAACGACATGACTAGACACGCAAGGGCCGACATGCCGTGTCACGGCATGTCGGCCCTTGCGTGTCACCCCTGCCCAATCATCAATGCGCGAAAGATGTCACTAACCGCGCAACAAAAGATGGTCGCCGCTCCCGTCCAGACCTTTGGCTCACGACATTTTCCAGATCGCGTATGCGCTGCTCGGCCTGTTCGTTTTGCCGCTTCATAATTTCGTAGCTCGTTTCGGCGCGGACGGCTCGCTCAATGGTCGCGGCGTGCTCGGCATGGGCGCTATGCAACTCTCCGACAAGAGGTGTCATCCCCTCGCTGACACTCTTACCAATAACGGCCACGAATGCCTGCATCTGCATGGAACCCGCCGATACCGCGACATTGCTTGGCTGGTCAATGATAGAGTCGGCATTGCCATAAGCCATATCGCGCGCTCTTATTCCGTCGTGTGGGACATCTTGACGGATTTCCGGCAGACCAACACCGAGTTTACGGTGCAAATCGGCAAGGCTAACCCGCGTCTGCTGCTGACCACCCGTGTCGAGTATTGTTGTCGCGCCGATGCTCTTGTCGGCAATCCATCGCTGAATAGTGCGCTTGTCCTTACAGGCTATATCCGCCGCCTCTCTCAGCGTCACCGTCTTCTCGTCTATCATCGCAACCATCGCTATCCCTCCCATTTCGCCTACGACATAGGGTATGGCAACGGGGTGACGGTTGTGTCACCCCGTTGCCATACCCTATGTCATATCATGCTGAGTGCATTGCATGCAAGGAAAGTTCACATATCGTCATGCTCACGTAGTACGTTGCGCCAGCGTCGGAAGCGCCAGAACTGCGTCAGGTACACAAACCAAAACTTGACGGGGCTAACAACCCCTTCGCTGTGCATGCCATGGCCGTGGTAGTAGTTAATGTAATAGAGGTCTGAGCGGTAGCCCCATCTCACGCGCCTGTCGTTCCCACGTAGCGTCTTGCGCGGGCGAACTGACAATAGCGTAGGGCCTGTCGCCGCGTAGCATGAACTGGAGGCGCACAAGTCCGCCAGTTGGAGCATCCTCAACGGGGCCAATCCACGTCGCCTGCTTGTACCGCTCTGCCTGATTTGCCAACGATTGAGCGAGGTAGGCGTTGCCGGCCTCGGTCAAGCCGCCACTCATCGTCACCGTGTACGTTTCGTTGTCGTCTATCATGCCTCACACGCCCCCTCGTGCCCCTGCGGCAACCGGCACAAGCTCGTCACATGCGATTGAGAGTGGCGCGTATCCTGCCCGCATAACGGGTCGGCATCTACTATCCGCGTGATGATCTCCACGCCTAACACTTCCACGCCGATAAGTGAGCCGTCGGCGTCATAGTCAACGTTGACGCCCTCCGACAGGCGCCCCGACCATTTCACGGCGCGCTCCTCATTCTCCTTCAGATAGACATAGAGCGCCTTGGCGTCTGGATCATAGGTGGCGCGACTCATGACCCACACCCCCCTTCGTGGCCCCTCGGTAGCGTGCATGTGCATATGCCTGTGCGTGGCCCCTCGGTATCCCATGGCACAAGCCCGCACGACTCCGCGCGCCCCGTGCCACCCGCACGCTTAACCTTGCGCGGGTCCAACTCCAACCCGTCCAGTTCCGCATCGTCGTCATCGTCGTCAAAGCGGTGCGAGTCAGCCTCAAACGCCCTACATCCTTGATGCTCGAACGTCAACAGCCCTTTCCTGTGACTACGCGGGCTACCGCATACTCCCCAGTCGCTGCCCCTTTCCCCTTCAAGTTCAAGAAACCACCGACAGCCAGATGAGCAATCCCCGGCGCCGTACTTTTCAGCCGCTACATCGCGGTCTACCTTGCCGTAGGGCTCGTAGTCCTCAACGTCTAACTTGCACACGGCCCACAATTCATCGTGCGTCATCATACTCACCCAATCCCTATTCCGCAGACGAGGCACGCTTAAAAACAGCAGAAACCCAGGCATGCCCCAGCGGTTGCACGAGCCCGCACATCTCCCACCCTTGGGCGCCCATGTCGTCGAGGGTGAGCCAGTCCATCCCATCGCCGGGATTGAATGTCAAGGAATACCCATCGTACTCGTCAATAGCACCGAGCATCGTGCGATAGTCCCATCGCGTTGGCCTATCGTTCATCAGTTGCCCCTCCCCCCTATGTATGCCATGGCCTCTTACCCTTCATGGGCTTCCGTTGTTACGTGGAGCAGCATCTTCGCCCGTGCGTCGGCTTCTTTCGCCGCCGTGAAAATGGGGCGCTCCTTGTGTACAACCATATGGGTCTCATTGATGCGACACCACCACGTCATCTCACCCGTCTGCGGCGTGGACCAACTCATGCAGCAGAGCGGCAGCATCTCGCCCAACTCCGCAACACTAAAGGCCGCGTAGGTATCAGGCTCGTCAATCCATGCAGGTACGCCATCATAACGCTGGTGCGCGTTCTCTGTCTCCGTCAGTCGATAGCCCGCGGTCGTGTTGATCCAATAGAAGCAACTATCTTGCGACACTCCTACGTCACGCAGCGCCTTGGCGACATCGCGCGATACAACCTGATCTTCCAGTTTCATCGTGCGACGATCTCCCCGACCTGTCGGATCGCTTGCCGCAATTCATTGACCTCCTCGGCCGGCGTCGGTGCAGGCTTGCCCTTCGCCACGGCATCGACCACGCCGCGCACGCCATCTAACTTCGCCTTCGCGGCTTTGTAGCGGTCCTGTATCTCGCGCTGTGTCTGCTGATCGTCGTTGTAGGTGTGCATCTTCTCTCCCCTTCCTATGCTAGCGCCTCAACCATCGCGGCCAAAGCGTCCTCTTCCAAGTGGTCGGCGCATCGCTGGCACACTTGGCTATCCAAGCCGGTGAAGCACTGCACTTCAATCAGGTTGTCGTCCTGATCATACGCAGTCGTTAAATGCTTGCCGCAAAAGTACCAAGTGCAGCAGTGGCACAGAAAAGACAAGCCGCGATCTATCCGCTCGGGACAACCGCGCTTGTGGCACTTGCACTGCACACCGTAGCCGCGCTTCCGGCCGTCGATCTCGTAGTAGCCGTAGCCCATGTCGCGCCCCTAATCGCTCGTCTTGGTGACAATAGATCCATCGGTCCCGTAATATGTCACGGTCACTAGCCCGCGTTGGACCCATGTCCCTTGCAAACGCCTCGCAGTCGATAGCGGATAGACGGTGAAACGGCACTTGTTGCACACGAGTATCGCCCCGTCGTCAATCGCCCACAGTTCTAGCGCGGGCGTTTCCTCCCCGCACTCCTCGCATCTTTCTGTTTCGATGGTTATATCGCCCACGAAGATACCCTCTCTTAGCCTACTTGACACTCCACACGGCTAAAGCCGTGGGCTACTGACTGGATTTCTCCTCCCTAATCACGCCACTGGTCGGCGCGACTCTGTGCCGTACAAATCCTTAATCTCGTCGTGGAGTTGCGCCGCGTTCATACCGTGCCCGCCTGCCCATTGCAGCAGTCGTAGCAGCGGCGTCAAGTGGTTGCGCAGCAGGACGGTCATGTCGGCCAGTGTCGGGTCGGCCACATAGCGCGGGGGGATGGTCGGCGCTGTCGTCGCGCCTGTTTGCTCCGCGTCTTTTGTCTGGACCGCATTGACAAGGTAATCGCGCGTGTCCACCGTGACCGGGAGCCCTGTGTTATCCCTGGTCTGTAACCGCATGTCCTCATCCATGTTTTCCCATAGGATGGGGCTATGTGTGGGGCGCGTATGAACAGGGGACGGTGCGGCATCCGGCGCAGTCGGGTTGTCGGTGCGCTGCGGCAAGGGCGAGCGCACCGCGTTTGGGATGGGTGCGTCGGAGTCGGGTTGCGCGAAGTAGTTGGAGGCGGGCGCGGATGCGTCGCGCTCAATCTCCCGTAGTATCCGATCAATTACAGCTCGATCCACACCCGCTCTTATAGCAATCGCACTCCGCGACAATCCATCAGCGGAGAGAACGATAACCAGTGACCGCAACGCTTGCTGCGTGAGTGGGGTTTCACTGACAAGCCCATATTGATAGCGTTGTTTATCCTGATAAGCTAGGGATTTTGAGATGCCTAGATGTGTCGCAATCTCCTCTAGCGTTAGCCCCTGCTCCGTTAACTTCCCCACCTCATCGACACGTACTTTCGTGTGATCAGTTAGCCCGCGTCGATGAACGTGAGCATCCTTTACAATGCCATCCCGTTCCTGCTGTTGACGCGCTTCCTGCACCATCGCCTCTGTTACTCGTTGATGGTTGCGCAGCATATCATAGAGCGGCGCGCTATAGTCCTCGTGTAAGTTCAGGACAAGCACAGATGTTGACTCAGCAATCAAATCATGCGTTAGCCCGCTCATCAACACTGGATGACATGCTATCCTTAAGATTCTAGCGGTCGTACCGTGTGGCACACTCCACTCATGATCAACGGAAGCGGATGACCGATCTCCGTCAACCAACTTTTGCAACGCCGCTACCTTGTCGGCAAACGACAGATGTTGGCGCTGCGTGTTCTCGATCAACTGGATGAGCGGGATATCCTTATCATTCCCGCTCCAAATCATGCACGGCACCAACGGGTCGCCCGCCTCCAGCGCGCCCTTGTAGCGCCGATGCCCTGCCACCAGTCGATACCTGTTCGCAGCCCCGGTCTGCTTGACCAAGAGCGGTTGCAAGATGCCCCATTCTCGCACCGTCTCCGTGAGTTCACGCATCTTCTCCGCACTGTCGTCGTGCTCCCAATCTTGGCGTATCTGCTCCTGTATCTCGATCATCTCCACCGGGATTGTCGCTAGCACGTAGGCGTGCTGGCCGCCCCGCGTTTTTGCCGCTTGTTCTGTCGTCATGCTGTCCTTACTCCTTCTCGTTAGCTTTCGTGCTTTATGGGCGTTGCCAAGGGGTACGTTCCCGATGCCTGCCCTCGCGCGGCTTCCTCGTCAACGTTAACCATCCCCGTCATCCACCTCGTCTCATTCTGTGCCGCAGGTATACCATCCAGCGCGCTCTTTAGGGCATTAAGCGTGGCCTCTAGCTCGACAGTCAGATCGCGACGCAGGTGAGCCACCTGGCGAGGCGTTAGAAGGTACTTGTAGTCATTGATGCCCATCGGTCCTGAGACCATCGTAATAATGACACCCTTCGGCGCAACCTCTACCGTCACATTCCGAGGTTCGGTAATCCATTCTGCCATTACAATTTCCTTTCACCGTAGTGGAGGCTGAAGACATGCCCCCTAGTCTTTCTATGTGTTATTGTCGTCGCTTGGGACACGATGCTCTAACGTTCCTGGGGCATGCAGAATCCCGCATTCCACCGCCTCCTAAAGGAGGCGGTGGAATGCGGTCCCTCCTTTCAGAAACTAGTTATATATGCTTTTTGTGGTATACTACCGATATGGATAGGACGATACGCCTCATGCTCACGCCGACGCGAGAACATGGCGACCTGCTGGCCGCGACGGCGCGTGGATTTACCGACGCCTTCAATCTCGTGTGCGCGCACGGATGGCACAATGCAGAGAAGAACGGCGTCAAACTCCACCATGCGACGTACCGAGAGGCGCAAGCGGCGTGTCCTGCGTTGCCGAGCAACCTGCACATCCAGGCGCGCGTCAAGGCGACTGAGGCGATTAGGAGTGCGCTGACCCGGCAACGGCAGGGGCGACGTGTGTCCTGCCCGCACTCCGCGTCGTGTCCGCCACGCTACAATGAGCGCACCTATCGACTTGACTGGGCAACCGGCATAGTTAGCCTGTCCACGATGCAGGGACGGCAGCGCATTCCCTTCCACGTCCCAGCCTATGCGGCGCGCTATGCCGGTTGCCCCACCGCGACCGCCGATTTGATTCAACGCCGTGGGCATTGGTATCTGCACGTCGTCGTCTCCGTGCCTGCGCCGGATGTGGAGCCGACCGAGGTGGTAGTGGGAGTGGACATGGGCGTGACACGCGCCGCCGTCAGCAGCGACAACCGCTTCCACGGCGAGCGACGTTGGCGCGAACTGGAAGCCCGCGACTTTCGACTGCGTCGTGCGCTTCAGAAGAAAGGAACCAAGAGCGCCAAACGGCATCTCAAACGTCTTTCTGGCAAGACGACGCGACGGCGGCGCGACCACGATCATGTCGTCAGTCGGCGCATCGTGGACGGGGCGCCCGTAGGCGCGACCATTGCTGTTGAGAACCTCACCAATATCCGTTCCCGCGTCAAGGCGAAGAAGGCCAACGGCGGACAAAGGCGGCTGCATAGCTGGTCCTTTGCGAGTCTCCGGGTCATGATCGCCTACAAGGCTGAGGATCGGGGTATCCGTGTTGAGGGTGTAGACCCTAGGCATACATCGCAAACCTGTCATCGCTGTTCCTTTCAACACCGCTCTAACCGTCGTTCACAAGCGGAGTTTTGGTGTCGCTCCTGCGGGTATCGGACCAATGCCGACCGCAACGGAGCCTTGAATATTGCCGCTAAACTCCTTGCCAGCAGAGGCATGACCACTGCTGGCGGGCCACCGTCAATTGGCCTATCGTCTCCCGCTTCGGTGGAGGGACAAGCCGTCTGCTTTTAGCTGACGGTTATTGACGCAGTAGGTCCAACTGCGCTTTCGAGAGTGCAGCGGCGCACAAATGATGATAAACCATGCACTCATTACGCAAAGCCATCGCCGCATCGCTCATAATCGCCCGTTGCACTACCAATGCGCCGTCAGATTCTTCGCTAGTGAACGTCGTGCTGAGTGCCAATACAATGCTTGCCACGGCACCCTGCATAGCCTCACAAGCGTAGAAGTTGATGAAGGACTCATTAAGCCGGCCCTGTAATTCTGCCGGTGTCGGACCATCTTTCAACGCCGCCGCGTGTTCCGCTTCACTCATTTCCGCCCCCCTCACCGATCTAATGAAGTTGCGAGACAGCCAACACAATGGCGGCCACGCCTAACAGCACAAACAGCGTCGCTACACCAATAGCAACGATGCGCCAATTCATTAATTCGTTTTCGCTCTGAAACATCACGCTGCTCCTTTCGCGCCATTGGCGTCCAACAGCCCGGCCTTGCACTTGCGCGTCGTCACCAGCACCGGCTCCGTCAACAGCGACGCCCCGACCCGCTTGGACCGCATCACGTACCACGGCCCACGCCCCTCCCCACCGGCGTCCCATGCGCGGTAGCCCTCTATCGTGACCTCTAGACGAGGGTTGGCCGGGTCCAGCGCGACCCGCGCCACCACCTGACGGACACGACAATCGTCAACACCAAGCACGCCGCAGAGGAGATCTTGGAGTGGCTTTACGGGGCCGTCGGCATCGCGCTCCAGAGGCGTCGCCAGATACGTCCCGACGTGGAAGGTGAGCCACAGGTCGGCATAACGGGCGGCCAGCGCCTGGGGTGTCTGCTTCTGCCGACGCAGGTCGGCCCACGCCCGCGCCGTATACGCCTCCGCTTCTTCGGTGAGCTTGATGGACGCCACCGCATGCCCGCCCCGATGCAGCGTGAACGGCTTCCACCAGTGATTGATTGAGGGGGGCACCGCCAGCGTCACCGTCGTCACGGCCACGGGCTCACGCGCCAGCCGCGCCGCCTCGTCGGCCCACTCCTGGGGCAACGGTTCCGTCATGGCCCGCGCCCAATCTTTCGCCACCGTCATCGTCGTGCCCTCCGCTCTTTGATACTCCCACGCCTACAGGCTGTGGGATTCTTGCGCCCCCGCGACTACTGTCCTATGCAAACGCCATCTTGCCGGAGAGAGACAGGGCGCGCACCCCGGCGATAGCCACCGGATCTATCGCGCGCATCTCACGTTTGATCCGCGCCTGCTGTGTCAACCACTTGGCTTCGCTGCGCACGCAGCGCAGGTGCGTCGCCATGTGCTTATCGGCCCCGGCGCCGGAACCGCCCTTCCCCCGCGCGCTCTCAACGACGGCGACGTGGTGTTCAACCGTGCTGCGGTCCCGACCCATGATGCGGCCCGCCTCGGTAGCACACAGACCCGCCTCGTGGACAAGGAGGTAGGCCAGGCAGCGCCGTGCCGTCACCAGCGCCATGCGGCGGTCCTTGCCGCGCAACTCCTCAATGCTGATGTTGAAATGCGTGCAGACCGCCATTACGAAACGCTCCGCGTTCGCCGGCCCGAAGTGACTAATCGTTCCCATGTTTGTGCCCGTCCTCTCTATCGTGGCGCCCCATCGCGTCGTCATGCCGGTTGTCGGCATCCTCGCCCTCTCCGCTATCATCGACGCCGGTGTCAGGAACGGCCCCAAGCGCCAGCAACGCGTCGTCTATCGTCCCGACCCGCACGGCCATGTGAAAAGCGCCGCTGGCTGTGATATCGTAGTCGTCACACGCGCGCGTCCTTATGCCCCTGAGCGCCACTATCGCGTCGTGCATGACCGCCGCGCGCACGGCCCCCACCATCGCGCCCAAAGCATCCCGTTGACGCGCGTCCAGGTCGTCGTACGCCTCGTACTCGTCGCCGTCATCCGGTGCCATCGTCAGGAACGCTTTGTATGCAATCTCTATCAGCGCCTCGTCGCTTATCATGATCCTCGCCTCCATCCACCGCGCATCACTAGGGCGCACAACGGCGGCAGCGTGTGCCGCGCCACATGATCATCCAGCCACTTCACACGCATCCATAAGCGCCGCCGTCTAGCCATCGCAGGCGTATACACACGGCGCCGCACGGTGATCCGCTCTAGAACGCGTTCGACCCGCTCCTGGTCGAGGCGTCCCCGCTCGGCCGCCGCCCATTCGCACTCGCTCATGACTCACCGTCCATCGTGACAGGGGTCGCATAATCGCCATGTTCCCGGCACATCGCTACTGTTATGCCTTTGACGACCTTATTGTTCATTTTGATATGCACATCGTAAAACGCCTGCTTGCCACACATATCCACCTGGCAAAAGTCCATGTTTATCGTCAGCGACTTGAACACGGGGCCGGTCACGCCTTCGAGCTTGCTCATACGCCCTCCTCAACGCCCGTTTCCAGCCACCACCCGTCACGCATGGCCGGAATTAGCTCAATCTCCCCCGCCGCGAACGCGGCCACGATGCGCTCATGGCACGCATCCAACGCACCGACCTCATAGGTGGCGTGGCTCTCGTGGTAACGCGCGTCATGGGTGCGGTTATCGAAGATTATAGTTTCGGGATGTGCCCTCATCGGGCCACCGAAAATCGTTGAGACCGTAAATGCTCCGTCGCCTAGATCGGTCGTGCGACGATACCTAAATGCGTCCCAGTCGCGCTCGCTCATTCCTGCTGCGCCCCTTTCCTCGCACGCTCTACCTGCACCTGGCACGGTTCACCATAGAGCGCACTCAGGGCATCCTCCAGCGCCAATCGCGTCCGCTCTATCGTGCCCAGTCCCAACTCGATGTAACCCTCCCCGCCCAGCTTGTCTACGCGCAACGTCCGGTGCGTCGTCCGTCGCGCCGTGAACGTGCGCGCCGCCCGCTGCCCCTCTTGGCCCTCTATCGCGCGTTGTGCTGTCATGCTGTAAACAACATTGGTTGTTGCTCCGATGTAGCTATGTTCTGGCGGGCCATTTCGACATAGGCGGCCACGCGGTCAATTCCTGTGAAGTCACGTCCTTCCATGACGGCGGCGCGGCCAGTTGTCCCGCTCCCCATGAATGGATCAAGGACGTGTCGCGCGGTGGTAGAGACAATGGCACGTAGCGGCAAGCCAAGAGGGAACGGCGCGGGATGCGGATTCTTCTGGTCGGGCGTGATACGCCAAATGTCGCTGACCGCCGACGCGCCCTGATCTTTGAGCCGGAACGCGAGCTTGGCGAACACCACCACCCACTCCACCGTCGGCAAGTAATTCATGGTGGTGAAGTTGATGCCCCATCCCTTGCGGTCCCAGATGATAACCTGCCGCACCGGCAAGCCGGGATTGAGGTCGAAAGCCGTGCGGAGCATGCCGTCCTGCACACGCGGGCGATGGTTATAGAAAATGGCCCCCTCATCGCTTAGGAGTCGCCAGCATTCGGCAAGTACGTCTTTCTGCCAGGCCACATACTCATGCCATGGCAGATCGTCCCCATAGTCGTCATAGCCCGCGCCCAACTTTGATGAAGTCCAGAGGGTGCTATTGGATGCCGCGTTACCTTTCACCCCCGCGCCGGTCGAGTTACCGAGATTGTATGGTGGGCTGGTAAATACAAGGTCCACGCTGCCACTCGGCATGCCGCGCATGACATCTAAGCAGTCGCCATGTATGAGGTTGATCATGCACACGCCCACAGTTGGGCCACGCCTATTGTTCCAAAGTGGTACAAAAACCACGAAAATACGTGGATCTGAGCATCGGCGTCCCACAACCCACGATACTCAGGATCGAAAGATGACAACCCCGGCGCCAGGGTCGGATCTTGATCGAGCCGCGCCTCCAATTCGAGGAATGTGTCGACCTTGAATTGCAAGACGCCGCTGGCGCCACTCGGATTGAACGCGTTGACATCTCCGCTACTCTCGCACAGGATGACGCGCTCCACATAAGCAGGGTCAAGGGTATACGCGATTGACCACCGCTGCACGCTAGCCAACACGTTCAGGTCGGTAATCCCATCGGCATGCGCCTTGTGCGGGGCAACAGTAAGCCCCGTCAGCGTCAGCAGCGCGACGATAGCCCATCTGCCTCTCCGCGTGCCCCTCGCTCCTCTCCGCGCCCCTGTGCGCCTGTGGGGCGTTGCCGCATGCCAGCGGCTCCCCACCGCCTCTATTACGTCCATCGGCTTACCGTCCCTTCTCGTATGCGTGCTTCCAGTCGTCGGAGTCGTGTGGTAAACCCTGCTGCTTGCGGCTCATGACCCAGATGCGTATCCAGTCCGATTTGTCCACACTTCTGTCATTACGCGCGCCGATGATAGCGGCGGTTTCTATGCCTTGCTGATAGCTTGTGTCCACCGTCACCATGGCGCTGTCCTCTCCATCCATATCGGTACCCGCAGCCCCTATGACAGCCATCGCACCAACCCCTCCCACAGCGACGGCAGAGCCAGCACCGCCACGATGCCCGCGATCCCCAGGAGCACGCGCCACGCGCCGCCCGCCCTCACGGGTTCATCCTCATCGCCTGCACTGTCCTCGTCCCCGAACGCGTAGCCGACGATGCGCGCCGGGTCGGCCAGCGCCGCCATGCGTCGCACCTCCTCGGGCGTGGCCGCGCCTGCCGCGTACCACGGCGCGTCGCCGACAGCTCGCGCGTCGGCTTTGATCTGCTCCGGCGTCAGCGCGCTCGCCGGGTTGTCCCACAACTCCCGGTACAACGCGCGCACGGCGTCGTCGGCCATCTCGGCTTTTTTCGTATGCCGTTGGTGCGACTCGAAGGGGTCAGTCGGCATAGCGCCGTCAAACTCCCGGTCGATAACCCGCGCCGCCTGACGCTCGTCCCGCGCCTCTTGTTTGGCCTGGTCGATGGCCGCGTGTATCTCGCGCGGTCCTCGCATCCCGACTAGCGCCTTCGGCATCATCGGTTCCCCGGCGTCCGTCGCTCGCCCAGCCCCTGTCGTGTCGTTGTGCTCTATCATGCCGCGGCGCTCCTTTCCTGCTCGTCGTCTCTCTCGTTGTCTGTCTGTCGTTTGAGTCGCGCGATGCGCGCGTCGGCGTCGACCCTGGCCCAGGCGTGCCGGTTGTATGCGGAACACACCTGTTCAGGTAGGGCCAGGTCGAACTCACGCGCGATGGCACGGCATGCCAGCCTGTGCATCAACCCCACGCGCGCCGCCCGCCTGATGGCGCGCTCGCGGCATGCATAGCCGTGGTAGTCGCTCATGCCGCCTGCCCTCCCTTTGCTTGCCGCGCCTGTGCGCGCCAGTAGGCCATCGTCCGCGTGAGGTGCCAGACAATCCAGCAGCGCCCGATACCCGGCCTGTGGGTCCACCGTCGCGCCCTGTGGCGATGAATGGCTATAGCGCATGTCATTCTTTGGTCGGTTGTCATGCTTGCACCGCCTTTCGCGCCTCTATCTCTTGACGTACGTCATCGTGTATGTTCCACGGGTCGGGCCGCACATTCCCAAACATTCGACGCGCACTCTCATAGGCGATGCGCGACTGCCGATCGGCCAATTCGTTGTCGTCACGCCCCACCCATTCGAGGGTGACGCTCTCAAAGTGCGTCATGGCCCCACGCAACTTGTCACGCAGCGTGATCAGGTGCGGCACGTTGCAGGCGTATTGGCCGGTCGTCTGCCGGATGACCAACTGGCTATCACCACGTAACACAACCGGCCCGCGCCACCCGATGCGATAGACGGCGCGCAGCGCGTCAAGCGCGGCGCTGTACTCGGCTAGATTGTTCGTCATTCCCTCGCCGTGACCGTAGATCGTGTAGCCCGCGATCATCTTTTCGAGTCCCTGCACGGCAGGGTGCGCCAGTATGACCCATCCACCGCAGGCGTGACCACCTGGATTACGTGGTTCCACGAGTCCATCAAAATGGGCTATGACAGGTTCCATCTCTCTCCTCCTCTCGCCTTCGCCTAAAACGGATAATGGTCCGTCGGGATGCTCCTGAACCGTGTCTGATTACCTATCCACTCGATCTGCACACGACCCGTCGGGCCGTTACGCCTCTTAGCAACCTCTATCTCGGCGTGCCGCTCAAACTCCGGCGTCTTGGTGTAGGCGTGCTCTCGGTAGGGAAACAACACCGCATCCGCCTCAGCTTCGATGTCGCCCGATTCGCGCAAATCGGCCAGCATGGGGCGATGGTCGGCCCTCGTATCCACCGCACGATTGACCTGCGATAGCGCGATGACGGGCACACACATCAAGCGCGCCATTGACTTCAAGTCGCGCGCGATGCGCGCCACGTCTTGATGCCGCGACCCTTCGCCTGTGCCCGCGACGATCTGGATGTAATCGACCATCACCACGTCCAGTTGACCGCGTTCGCGCAGCGCCATCACGGACGCCATGATGTCCGCGACCGATTGGACCGGATGGTCGAACACATGGCCCTCGTGCTCAACCAGGCGCGCCGTCCCCACCTCAAGCGCGCTATACCAGCGCGACGACGGGTCGGCCTCCTCAACGTCCGACAACGGGATGCTCGTCTCCAGCGCCAGCATGCGGAGCCATAGCTGATCCTCCGGCATCTCCAGTGAGAAGATCGCCACATGCCGCCCCTCGCGCGCCATGTTGTGCGCCAGGGTCAGCATCAACGCCGTCTTACCCAAGCCCGGCCTGGCCCCGATCACCACGAACTCCGTCTGCCGCAGGCCACCTTTCAGCAATGCGTCGAGGTCGGATAGCCCCGTCGCCAATGACGGGGGGCGTTGGTCGGATGGCGTCCGCAACCGCTCAAGGAAGCGGGCGCCCACGCTGCGATATGACGCGTCCTCAAGCGACGCGCGCGGCGCGGCCACGGCCCCGGCGAACAACTCGCGCGCCTCCTGTTGCAGCGCGGCGGCATCCTCTTCCATACCCGACAGCAGCCGTTCCTGTGTACGGCGCGCCACGTTGAGGAGGCGGCGCCGACTCGCCAAGTCGGCCACGATGCGCGCGTGATCCTTGACGTGCGTCGGGTCGGGCGTCGCCTCCACCAAGGCGCGCAATGTCGGGGCGCCTTCATAGCCCGCGATGCGACGTGTGACGGCCTCGTAGGCGACCGTATGCACATCGAGCGCGATGTCGCGGTCGCACATGTCGGCCATGAGGGCGTAGAGCGACGCGTGCAGGGCGTCGTGGAAGTCGCCAGGGGCTAGCAGGTCGCGCACAAGAGCATAGGCCCCGTCATGGTCGAGAAGTCCACCGAGCACGGCCCGCTCAAGCTCCGGACTCACGAACCGCCGCTCCAGCACGTCATCGCGGTCACTCATGACCGGGCCTCGCACTGGCACGGGCGGGTGTCGCAACGATTGCAGATCGCCTGCCGGTCACGGAACTTGTGCAGCGGCGTCTCGGGACCGCCCTCGATGGGCGGGCGTTCCCGCCACGACGGCAGGCGTCCCCTGATGCCGCTCTCGCGGACGCTCTCCCCGCGCAGCGCGTGGATGGTGTAGACCGCGCGGTCGAGGAAGCGGTCCCCGAGGCGCCCGCCCATGTCGGTCAGACCCTGGTTGCTGCTGACGACCGTGGGCGCGTGACGTTCGTAGCGCGCGTCGAGTACGTCCTGCATTTTCTGGCTGACGTAGGCCGTGTCGTAGTGCGCCCCCAGGTCGTCGACGAACAGGACAGGAGCCGCCACGAAAGACAGCGCGCGCGCCGTCGCCGTGCCGTCGTCTATCCCGGCTTTGATGTGCTCGGCCATAGCCGACGCCTTAACGTAGCGCGGCTGCACCCGCACGTCGGGGTGCGCACACAAAGCCAGGGCCATGCCGTGCATCACGCGCGTTTTTCCGAGACCATAATCACCGAGCAGGAGAACGCTGAACGACGGGTCGTCCACAAAGCGACGGGCGGTCAGGTAGACACGCCGCTGCATCATGTTTGGCGTCATCTCGTCAAGCGTCGGTACGGCCGGCACGAGCCAGCCGTCGGCGTCGGTTGCGCCAGGAATCGCGTCGAGCGAGTCGGCCACGAGTTTGTGGCAGCGGATGCGCTCCGCGCCGCACACACAGGGGTAGCGCGTCCCGTCGCCCCCACGGAGCACGAACAGGCCACCGTGACAGATGGCGCACCCGTCGTCGTCGTCGGGCGAAAGTGCTCGGTTATGAAGCTGCACGGGTCGTCTCCTCCCCCGGCGTCACGATGCCGGTACGTCCGCACGTCTCCGTCTCGTGCGAGAAACCTTCCGCGAAGCCGCACCCCAGGCGATTGCCGATACCGCGGTCGCATGAGTAGTACTGCGGGATGGGGTTGTAGCGCAAGCCATCCTTGCGCCCTGTGCCGACCTGGGAGTCGGCGGGGCGACCGACGTTCGAGGGGCGCGGCGTCGCTGTCGCCGTCAGCAAGCCGTTGCGGTACGCCTTCAGCTTCTCAGGGCACCTAGACAACTTGAATGGGGCGCGGTTGGGGTACGTCCCGTTACTCCACCGTTCGTCCCACACCGCCTGCATCAGGCCGTACGCCTCGTCCAGGTCAACGCAGACGCGGGCGATACGCTCCGCGTCGTCGTTAGCGTAGGTCTGCTTGGAGCGGGCCAGGGTATCCCACGTCTCGGCTGTGTAGCGCTCGAAGTACCGCGCCTTGATCGCCTCGCGGCAGGTGTAGATCTCCGGCTCGGATTGCTGGAGCGTTGCCTTCCGGCTGGACTTCGATGTCGTCGCTGTGACCGGGGGCGTAGCCGGGATGTCTTCCATCATGGGCTGGGGCGTTTCAGCGTCAATCGTCCATGGGGCCACCACCGCCGGTCCCCACTCCGGCAAATCCTCAACAGGTTCCACCGAGCGGGCGGTCGGCGCGTTAGCGCCCGTCTCTTGTGCCTGTGGGTGTTGTGTGGGTGTTGTGAACGTGGGTGTTGTGTGTTCGCTCAGTGAACTAGGGGGGGTTCGCTCAGTGAACTGGCTACTAGTTCGCTCAGTGAACGCCTGGGGTTCGCTCAGTGAACTAGTAACATCATCTTTAGGGGTTCGCTCAGTGAACGCCCCCGGCTCCTTGTCCACAATGTATAGTCGCCCGTTGTCTTGATCCCGCGCGAGCGGCTTAAACTCATAGAGCGTTGTGGCCGTCTTGACCCCCTTAACCTTGGGAGAGATGGTACGACCGACGAGGCCACGCTTTTCCAATTCGGTCAGCGCGGATGATAATGTTGCGTGGGATTTAATGCCGCATCCGTGATTGATATAGGATCCGTCCGAACGCTTCATGCCGTCGGCAAACTGCGTGAAGCTGATGCTGTCCGCACTCTTACGGAACCCGTAGGTATGCCGCACGATGTAACACAGGACTTTCCATTCGGCGTGTGATACGTGGGCCATCCAGTAGTCAAGCAGTTCATCGGGGAATTGCGTCGTGTTCGGGTAAAAAGTGTTCATCACGATTCTGTTTTCCTATTAATTACGCCGCGCGTTATAGGCGCGGATTGTGTCGATAGCCGCGTTGACGCGCACGGCCTCATCGTGATTGCCGCCGTGGTCGGGGTGATGGACCTTCATAGCAGCTTTGTAGATAGCTTCCACTGCCCATGTCGGGGCATCTGTCGTGAGATGGAGCGCCGCATAGGCGTCAGCAATGTACGACGCGTCGCTTGGTGTGGGAGACTCCTCCTGCCATGCGATAGCCTGGGCCTCGAAGTACTGCTGTAGCCACGCATTGAGCGGGGTCGCCCACGACCGATCAAGCAGCCACTCTTTGTGATCGCCGTCGTAGCGCGCCGACGGGAACGCCGCCCGGAACGTGCGCAGGATCTCCACGAAGTACGCCCCGCTACGCCAGGTGACGGCGATCACGTCGCCGCACCAGACGTTGACCGTGGCCTCAGATGCCTCGTAGCGGCTCATGCGCCCACCGCCGCTCTCGGTGCCGCGCCGTAGCCCTTGCCCTTGAGCGCGCGCGCCGCCGCCTGATAGTCGCCTCCGTGTTCAAGGAGCGCGTAGGCCGCGAAGGGCGTATAGCTCTGCTCCGGCTCGAACGGGTAGGCGTTGCTGGAAAAGACGTAGAGGACGTTGGAGCCCGCATAGCCAGTCGTGGCGCTCTGCCCGTCGCCCTTGCCGGGGCGACGCCAGAACGTCTCGTCGCCAGCCGCGTGATCGACGCGCCAACCATGCGGGCCGAGGATGATGTCCCAGCGCGCCTCCGCATTGAAGACGTCACCGGGCCGATCCCCCGATTGTTCGCCGCGCGGGAAATGCGCGATGGGCGCCGGCGGCGTCCATGTTCCCAACCCACGCGCCGCGTCTAAAAGGCACAGTCGTTCGCCTATGGTGAGGCGGGGTACGTCCCCAAACGACCCGCGCTTGAGGTCGTAGGTGCGGCCCGTCGTATGGCATGCGGCGGGCGATCCGGGCGCGATGGCGTAGCCCCCCTGCCCGCGCGTCTCGATGAGCGTGTACGGGCGTGGGCGTCCGTTGTCGTCCGTCCGCAACTCTTGTGCGAGTTTCTTGTTGCCCATTGGGGCATCCATGTGGCGGTACCAGAAGTGCGCCCCCCCCGTGGGCGTCTCGACATAGACCAGGCGCTCCACAAGTCCCGCGTGCAGGCGACCCACGGCCATGATCCATTCGTCCACCAGTGACGGCGCGTCGATGTCCAGGGCCTCTAGGTTGCCGCTCACGCCCCCGCACACGAGCGCTATGCCGGCGGGCGTGTTGAACCAGTCGGTGATCTCGTCTAGCGTGGCGAATCGTCCTTGCAGGAAGGCCCATTCAGGCAGTGTCGGACGTTTCGTGCCGTCCGTGCGCACGGAGAGGACGCCGATACCCGCGTCGATGAAGCGCCGTGCGCGCTCTGTTAGTGGGCTCATCGCACACCGCCCGTCACGTCCGACCATACGCCGCGTAGGTGCTTGGCGTGCGCGGGTGAGATACAGTTGCTGGCCTCATCGGCGGTTATGGCTGTGTGGACTTCGCGCCTTAGATCCTCATTAGTCTCGTACTCGCGTGAACGCAGCCATTTCTCGTGGACAGCAGCCATGTCGTCTTGCCATGCAGGCGAGATGAATGTCCAGCGTTGTGTAGGTTCATCCCAATACGTCAGCAGCGGCACCTTAACGAGTGGCAGGGTTTCCCCGCGTACAACCTCGTAGCCGGGGGGAATGGTATAGGACGGCATTTCTGTTAGGCTCATGTTGCCTCCTCGTGTGAGCGGGTGGGGCGAGCGGGACCGTGGCTTCTTGGCGGTTGGCACGGCCCCGCGCTGACGTTATTGGCGCTGTCGCGCCCTACCTTGCAGCCAGGTCAGCGTCTTGGTTAATTCTTCGTGGGTCATCTGTAACGCTGGCTTTGGCAGTTTTGATGCGGCGTCGGGATCGGACTCAAACAGCGCGTTGACCTCAGTCAGTAGAGATTTCGCGTCGCTTTGTTTTGTCGTTGTTTTATCGGAGGATCGACCGCTAGCGGGGCTAGATCGATTAACGGGCGAGTCTACAACCCTGTCGCCCTCGTCAATCTCGGTTGCGAATTGTGTCCCAAATCCGATATGCGCCAACGCACGCCCTAACGCTTTGGTTTCCGCCTTCTCACAGGGACCGGACGGGAAATCCTTCTCGGTCTCTTGCCCCGTCCCCTCGGCGCTTTTAATCAGTTGACCGTTGTCGTCGAAGATGTCCACACGGGCCTTGAAAATCCACATCTTCTCTTCGGGCACGTACTTAATCAACTCCGTTGAGATGCGGTAATGAGGGCACTCTTCCGAGAGCCACACAAGGCGCCACTTCACGTCAAGGTACTGCTGCCCTTTGAGCGATCTCAAATGTTCGGAGGGATTAAACGCCATGACCTGCCTCCTGTAAGTTGGACCACACACTGCGGAGATGGCGGCCTTGCATCGACGTGATCGCCTCTACGGCGAGGTAATCGCGTATGGTACCGTCCACGTCCTTCGTGTTGAGCGGGTCGTAGGCGTTATCAGGTGCACGTAGCCAGCGTTCGAGCGCGACGGTAATGTCGCCGGACGTTGCGCCTTGCGCCCGCAATCGACTGTTTGATGCCTTCACCTGGACCATTCCGCCCCTCCTGTTTGCCATGTAAATAAGTAAATAGGTAACTACCCTAGTGTACCCCTTGACGCCTTGCACGTCAATAGGTAAACTAGAAAACAAGTCCTTTCGTGCATTGGTAAACTGTGCGCGGAGGGATACACGCATATGGACGACAAAACGGAAACAGGAGAGGAACTGATGACCGGGATAGAGGCCGCGCAGTACTTAGGGATGACGCGGAGCGCGTTGTATAGCATCATGCGGCGGGGTGAATTAGCGCGCGTGGAGACAGGGACGGGGCATACGCGTGAGCCGCTACGCTTCCAGCGGGAGGACGTGGTACGGTACAAGGACACGCAGCTCGCACGGCGGCGCGCTACACGGGGTGAGTAGGCGGTCATACGGCGGTCTCCTCGTCGTCGTCCAGTATGGTCATGTCGCCGGCTTGCGGTTCGGCCGTCCACTCCACATACGAACCTCGCTCAATCTCCTGGCGTAGCGTTTGGATGGGGATGGGGACACCCTTGGTTATCCATGAGCGCCCATCGCACAGGTTTGCCACCTTCCTTTCCTTGTACGCGTCTATCCACCGACGGGCGTTCACGTAGTACGCGTGTCGCAGCGCTTGGTACGGGAGGAAGTAGCACTGCCTGCGCTGGATGAAGGCATAGGCGATGTAGTCGCAGTCCAGGGGGTGCCCCATCCATCCCGGCACACGCCGCTTGGCGTCGCTCCACGTTTCGAGGAAAAAGTTGTTGTACGAGGTATAGTCAATTTTCTCCTCGATACGCACAATGGTCCCGCCCCCGTCCCCGCCCGCGAGTGTTACAAGCCGGTCGGTCCCGCTGCGCTGACCGTCACTATCAGTGACGTATTCCATCGACCGGAATCGCGGGAACCACTGGACGTAGATTTCGCGCCACATCGGGTCGTTTGCTTGCGTCTGTGATCGTGCGAGGTCGTCATCAAAATCAAAAACGCGGGTCGTCGCCCCTATGCCCCATCCGTTCGCGCTCATTCAGCCACTCCTACGGGGGCCTGATTGCCCCAAGCCGTCCATCCCGGCCTAGCTGTTCGTGCGAAAAGCTCTAAATAGGCGAGGTTGGGGTACATCGTTTCAATGGTGTCGTACATCTCAGTTGGCTTGACGCTATGCACGCCGCGTGGCGCCTCAATAACGGATGAGGGACGCACCGAAGGGTCAGGGGTCGGAAAGGAGCCGCGCCGGCCAATAAGGAGTAATTCGTGTTGCTGGCGTACCCAATGCCCTAACCCAATCTTGTCCTTAATCCAGACCATATTTGTGCGATAGACAAATCCCCACGCTGCCATGACACGTAACGCCTCTTTTAACTTGGGACTGGTGGCCCATAGGAACAGGATGGCGTCCTTGGCGACCCACGAGGCAACTGGCATGGCGCATATCTCGTCCAAGTCCATCGTGGGGTACTGGTTCTCAATAAAGCGGTTGGGGCTGGTCGTGCTGTCGTCGTAACGCCATGGTGGGTCTGCGTAGACAACAGGGAAGTCGGCCAATAATGCGGCTTGTTCGGGGGCCGCCGCTTTCAGTTCAGCAAGGCGTTCCGTTTTTGCCTGAAACTTTAGGCGCTCTACGTCCTCGCGAGCGTCGCGTGTTGAGTAGTACGGATTGTCGGCCTTGCGCTCGGCCATCGCCTCCAGAGCTACATGTGGATCGGGGGCGTTGAGTGCCTCCTTGTAATACTGCTTGTCATCGAGCAGTAAACTATTGTCCGCGCGGACAATAGTTTTATCATCATTTTCCTCAAAGAAGGTTTCGTATATTTCGGCATTTCGATAGATAGTCCGACGAGAAACGCCAGCATCCCTTGCAGCCTGGTCGATGGCTGCAACACAGCCGACACCGGCAATGTCCTTGTTGCCGCGACCGCCGCGCAGCTTGTCGCGTCGCTTAATCTCCGCATCGCATGCGCATTCTAGTACCGTCCGACGGAAATGGCTCCGCGGAAAAGACCCTCGATCTTCGCGCTGCTCACGGGGGAACGGGCCACCGAATATGCGGAATGTTTTCAGGCGAAAGGTACTAGTAGCCACGCCTTCTGTCCCCACTCACGGGCATATTGCCGCATCTGTAGCACTTGCTCATCAGTGAATAATTGCAAGCGCTGTATTACCGTTTCGGGCAGCACAAGGAGTCGGTTCATGGCGCCGAAGATGACAGCGTGTTCCTGTTCCTGCTCGGCCAGCATCGGGAAGTCAACCATATCGCTCATTTCTTGTGCGACCATCTATTTCTCCTCGTTCAGTGCGCCGTTTTTTAACTCATAGGTCACGCGGTCGGGGTGCATCGCGCAGAGGGTTCCTAAGCGTTCCCTTCCCGTCACGACCAACCGCCCCGCTGCTGATGGACTGATGCCAAGATGCTGGGCCGCAGATCGCTGCGTCATTCCGTGCGCGTCGCACAGGCGCACCACTTCGGCCAGCGTCGGCTGCTCAGACAGCAGGCGTGCGTAAGCAAGCCGCACAGCTGCGGTATACTCGGCAGTCGTCGCGTATTCGCGCCCCTCGCCCATAGGTTCGGATTGGGGAGAATAGGCTAGCCCCATATGCCCACCTCGCGCACATACGTTTCCACCATGCGCTTTGCCGTCACCAGCGATGAGCACGACGCGGCCAGGTCGTACAGCTCATGGAGATGCCCATGCACAGTGCAGCCGCGCGCATCAAGCGCGTCTGTAAACGCCCCACCGTGCCGCGACACCATCGGCGTGAAGCGCATCCCTATGCGCTCCACTTCCCCGGCCAGCGCGGGATCGTCTTTATCCGGCCACGACGCCCAACAGAAGGACACGCGCGTATCCCGGTCCTCTCTTTGCCCATTCGGCAGGCCGACATATGTTCGCGCCTGAAAGGGCTTGTCCCACACGAACGTCACGCCTGATTGAGCAGCCTCGATGGCGTATCGCTCCTGCTGTACCGCGATGGCCTGCACGGCGGCCACCCACGGCTCTTGATCGGCGTCGTCTAGCATGTCCCACGGAACGCCACTCATGCTTTGATGCGTGACGCTATACGCGTCGTAGGCAACCCGCGCTAGGTCGTGCTCGCGTATCGTGGCCTGGCCAATAGTCGAGGCCACGACATCGCGGGGCGCCCGCTTTTCGTGTTGCGGCGCCCGCTTCTGTGCATGGGAGGATGGCTTAAACTCGACAATCACGCCACCCTCCTTCGTATGTACGATGTGTGCGCTTGTCACATTTTGTGGTCATGACGCCACCTTGGTTGTGCTATCGGCCGGTTCAAATTGCCGGCACTTCTCAGCGGGCTGGCGCCACATGTCCAGCCAATACCCTTTGCCCCGCTCTAGGGTCAGATGCATACTGATGGGCTTGGCAACGGTGAGCATCACGCCGGGGCCGCCGTTAGCCTTGGCGCGCGGATGGTCGCAGCGCACGCCCGACCGCCACCAGCAGTCCACGCAGAACGAGATGACGCCCGGCCATGGTTGATTGACATCGAGGCGCCGGTAAAGGCGTGGGTGTGGCTCGATGAGGCGGGCACTACAGTCGCGGCAGAGCATGACGACGATGGGCTCGGGCTTGTCGTTTTCGTCGCACTCTTGCCATGGCGCGGCGCCCACGCCGTCCGTCACGTCGGTCTCCTTGCCGCACGATTGGCAGAGATTGGGATGCTTCGGGGCTGTTAGGGTCTCGGACAGGCGCGGCCATGGCTTGGGCGGTAGTGAGTGCTTGGTCATGACGCTGCCCTCCCGCTGTCCAGCCATGCCCAACGCGGGATAGCATCTTCCGCAATCCCAGAGTCGTCCTGAGCCTCGTCAGGACGCGTCAGAGGGCCGTGGTAGGGGTCCATGCCGCCGCCGTAGACGTAGGCCAGGGCGGTGCGGTTGTGGACGCCGCAGAGGACTAGGAGCGCCTTAGAGTGGTTCTTGACGGTGCTGGGCGAGATGCCCAGGTCGCGGGCGATGTCCTGGTCGCTGGCGCCGCGCACGAGCAGCGCGCCGACCTCAATCTGGCGGTCGGTGAGCGAAGGGCAAAGGGTGAGCCAGCGGTCGCGGTCGGTGGCTGTGATGGATGCATGTGTGCCTGTCGTGGCAGTGGGGTTGGTCATGATGCTGCCCCCTCATGGTGTGGCTCGTACTCCCATACCAGCATGCCCAACGCCCGCGCGACCGTGACTTCCAAGCGGGCGCCGTTGGACTGTTCCCATCCCGGCAGTACGACGACCGCCGTGGTGCCCAGCAGCGCTATTAAGTCGGCGCGTAGATAGTCCTCATAAGGCTTTGGATTAGTCTTAAAGTCAGCGTGTAATTCAGCGGGGCTTATGACATGAAAGCCCCGCGCACGTAGGTCAGATGCCGCCGCATGGAAAGCGGGGTAATTGTGGTTCGCAATGCCACTCATTGGTCCCGCGAGATACAAACCGCCTTGGTGTGAGCGACATAAGTCTTTAGCTTCCGCATTCATGGTTGCACCTGATCCCAAGCCAATACGATACGATGACCAATCCATGCGATGACGCTTGTGCAGACCGCATTGCCTAGCATCTGATAGCGTTTGGAGTCGCTGACTGTTGTGCCGTCGGCGTGGAACTCCGTCCATGAATCAGGGAACGCTTGCAATCTTTCGCACTCTACGGGCATCAGTCGGCGCACGCCGAAGAATCCCGCTACGGCGTCATGGCGTGATTTGCTTAATCCAGCAGCATAGTCGCCCGCGCGCGTGATCCACGACCGCCCACGCCCGTCCTTGCCGTGCTTGCTGTCGTCGCCCTGCTGCCAGGCAAAGGCTGTGACGGAGGCAGTTGGGGGCGTGGGCCAGCGAATAGGATCACCGCCACAGATGGGGCATGCAGGGAGTCTCATTGGGAACCGCGCGCCACACTTTGAGCACGTAGCGTCATCGAGAGGTTCGCTCTCCCATGGATCACGCTTTGTGAGCAGGACATGCGCTTTATCTCCGCCGCCCGTACTGGCGCGCAACGCGGTCGATAGATCGCCGCTGAGTTCCGCTGTCGCGCCACCCTCGCGCCCCCTGAGCGATATGCCCTGAGCCACGAACGGCACGCCACCTGTTATATCGCCGTTACCGGCCCTGAGCGTGCCCATAGGCCCGACATTGGTCCCCTGGCATTGATAGGCCACGGCCACCTGGCCGCCACCGTTGATGTGGCTCTGGTCGTATTCCATGGCCCGTAGTGTGGGCGATAGATCGGTCGTGGCGTCGGCGCCGTGGTCTTTGCTTGTGAACGCGATGGCTGGCCCCGATGGTATGCCCAGTCCCGTCCCGACTTTGAGCGTTGGGGCTATGTCGTAACCTTCGGCCAATCCGTGCGTGCCTCCGGTGGGTTGGAAGCCGATGTCATCGGCTTCCAACCCACCGGAGGCACGCGACGCTACTGGGATGATCGGTGTCCCGCGCCCTGTGCCATCCTCGCTGGCATCGTGCCCTTCGGCGGTTAGTGCACGGGTCGTTGGCTGGACACTTTCGGAGAGCATGCCGTCGGCATGCTCTCCGAAAGTGTCCAGCGTGTACATAGGCCCGCCTACTTGCACGCCTAACCCTTGCGAATACTCGCGTGGGCGCGCGCCATTCTGGATAACAATAGGGTCGGTCACGCTGCTGTCGCTCCCCTTGCCGTAGCGGGCAGTTAAACTGCCCGCTACGGCAAGGGGAGCGGTGTCCGCTAACACGGGGATATATGCCCCGCTCGTGTCTAGGTCGGTGCGGTGTCCCCCGCCTGAGTGGGACCCTCGGGTCCCACTCAGGCGGGGGATCAGGCTATCGGCTCCGTCGGCTCCGTCGGCTGATTGCGCTCGGAGATCGCTTGCAATGCCTGTTGCAGCGCCGGTGGTAGGTCGCGCCCGCGTTTCTCGGCGCGTCGGAGAATACCCCGACACGCCTTCGGGCTCAAAAAGTATCGAGGCGGCGCGACAGCCAACAAAATCCGCGACAACGAAGATGCGACGGCGCCGTTGGGGAACTCCGAACCACTGCGCGTCCAACACTCGCCAGCAGATGTCCAGCGCCCCTGCGTCGGCCAAGGCGTTGAGGGCTGCCCCGAAGTCTTGTCCCCCATTAGAGCTGAGGGCTCCCGGTACGTTTTCCCAAATAGCGATGGCTGGACGTAATTCTCTGATGATCCTAATCGCCTCGAAAAAGAGGCCACTGCGTTCACCTGCTAGCCCTTTCCTTCTGCCGGCGAGAGATAGATCTTGGCAGGGACTCCCATATGAAATAATGTCTACGGGCGTGAGGTTATGCGCGCCAGACGTACAGACATCATCAAGTAACATGATGTCTGGATTGTGGCGACGCACGACAGATCGGCACGTCGCGTCTATTTCAACACCCCAGCGTGTCTCTATGCCGGATTGCGCGAAGCCGTAACCAAATCCGTCGATACCCATGAATAGGGCTCCGTGTGTCAATGTGCGATAAGCCCCTAAGCCTTTCTTTTCTTCTGATTGGGGCATAGCCCTAGTGTCTGCTAGTCCCATGTGCCCTCCTCTCCCGGTAGCGCCCAGTCGATGAGTAGCGTTGGTTCCACGTCGCACATCTCCCAATAGGCCGGGCCGCCGTAGTGGCGCACCGGCCCTTCGTCTGTGTCCGCGAAGATCCAGAGCAGGCAACGGTGGCAGCGCGCCCGGCACAAGTCGTCACGGCCCCTAAGCCACGCGCCGAGCAGGTGCCCGCGCTCCGTCGCCTGTGCGGCCACATCGGCGGCGTGCATCAGCTCGTCTTGCTCGGTGGCGAGATAGTAGTAACTGATGTCTTGCATGTCAGGCCGCCCCTCTCCGCACGGCGTTGGCCGTCGTGCTCATCAGGTCGTCGTAGTCGAAGTCGGAGCCGAGCGCATCCCTGATACCGATAGGCGGCCCGTCCAATTCCAGGCACGCCCCGTCAAACACGACCGCGTACTTGGGGACGGTAGAGAGGCCGCGCACGAACGCGCGCCCCTCCGGCGTGATCTTCCAGAAACCGGCCTTGCCGCCGTCGCCGCGCGCCCTGCTGTCCGTCTCGATCAGCCGCCAGTAGCGCAGTTTGGCCCCGTCGCCGCCGTGGTGATTGGCCGCGTAGTCAGCTACCGTCTGGAGGTGTGAGTAGTTCCCCGTGCCATTGTCGGCGCGATAGAGCGCGATGAGGATGCGGGCCATGATGCTATTGAGCAAGCGCGGCTGGCACTTGACATGCTGGCCGCAACAGGGACAACGCACACCCGCGCCAGCGGCGGCGCGCATCGTATCCTCACGCGCCTGGGCCAGCGTCGGCCCGGTTGGGGCAGCCGGGGCCAGCGCGTCGGCGAACGAGAGTTGATGTGTGTCGTTGGTGGTCGGGGCCATGGCGCCGATGATGGTCATGCTGCCACCGGCCCTTGCCGCGTGCCTGCCCGTCGCCGCGCATTGTCCTGGTCACGCGTTGGAACACGCGAGAGGGCGCCAGGGCATCCCTCGACCGGGCAGCGACCGTAGGAGCCGTCGCGGTGCGGTTTGCGACGCGTGGTGGACCCGCATACGTCGCAGCGCACGGTCGGTCGTACCGGCAGCGTTGCCAGCGTGCTTGTCGCTCGTCTCGCCCGTGTGGCCGTTGCCACCGCTCGCACGGCCGTCGCTCGATCAGGCTGTGCCCGCTCTTCGGCGCGACGCGTGATGTTCGGCGCCGTGCAGGGCGAGTCGTTCGGCAGGCGTCCGGGAAAGGCGATGTCGAAAATGTAGGGGGCGCATAGCGCGTGGCCGTCGCAGTCGCGGAACGCGTCGCGCATCGTGCAGCGCTCACACGGCGGGCACGCGCCGGCGGGCAGACTCTTGCCGTTGGCGTCGCGCCGTGGGAGCCGCGACCCCTTGGGTGGGATCGGCATGGTTTTCCCGGCCGTATCGGGCGCCGTGTGGTTGTATGTCCGTGGCTCTGACCGTGTTGTATAGGTCGTCATGACGCTTGCTCCTCTCTCTCGCCGCGTCCCACCACGGCAGACTCGACGCGCTCCAACTCCAACCGGCGGCGTAGTCGCTCGATGGCTGCATGCGCCGCGCCCTCTCCGTTGTCGCGGTCGTAGCCCCACGCGCCGAACGTATCGCCACTTATGTCCACTTTTAGCACGCGCCCTTTGAGGTAATCGAACTCCAGCGGGCGTGAGAAGCCCGCCAGCCGTGGGCTGTTGCCGTCGTCGGGCAGATTGCGCGCCGGCACGCCGTAGTCGATGCGCTCGTCGCCGCGCGTGATGATACGGGCTGCATCCGCGATGGACATATCGCCAGGGACGTAGTGCAGCCGGCCCATCCCCTGCGTCTTGGCGGCGTCGTAAAGCGCGCACAGGACGCGCGCCTTGTCCAGGCCTGTGATGTCTACCGTTGTGTTGTCGTCGTCGCGCATCATGACCACCCCGCCCACGACAACCCGACGAGGGCAAGCACAATTGCCATAGTGAGCAGGCTCGCGCTCCATAGATCATTGACGGTGAGGTAATGCCACAGCAACCTAAGCGCGGCGAAAACGACCACCGCGACGGCGGCGCGTTTCGCCCACGACAGGATCATGGCGCGGCGATGTGGCGCCCTCCGGTTCGGTCGGTGCGACGGGCGGGGCGCCAGTGTGTGCGTGAGCGTGAGCGTGACCGTGCCGGGCTCGTCGCCGGGCGCTTGGGTCGCCTGATCGTCGCCGGATGGCGTCTGGACGGCGTAGAGCCGCGTGCGCGGCTCCAGGGCCATGGCTGATGTATCGAGGTCCGTGGAGATGTCCGCGTCCGTGTAGAGCGTGTGTATCGTGTGCATCTTGTGCGTCTCCTTTCGCCCCTATCGGGAGTAAATAGCGACGGCTATGCGCCGTAACGCCGTAGGATGAGCCGGGCTTCCTCGACCGCCCGGAACGCGCTTTGCTTGTAGTCGTCAATAACGGCGGCCGACAGGTCGCAGAGGCGTGCGGATCGCCGTTCGCCCCTCTCGCGCCAGTAGTCGGCCAGGTCGCGCATCGCATCCTCGGCGGCTAGCCACGCCTCGTAGACGCCCTGGGGATGGCGCGGGTCGAGAAGTGGCGCCGGGATCAACTTGGCCTCCCGCATCGCGTAGAGCGGGTCGGTAAACACGTCCACGGCCATCGTGACGCCGTTATGCGCGAAAGTTATCACGACCTGCCCCCCCAGGTCCTTGCCCGTGCGACGATGGGCCAGCAGCGGCCGTGCGAGGTCGGGCGGATACGTGTGGTTAGGGTCGAGGGGTCGTGGGACGACCGACAGATGACGTGTCATGACGCCACCGCCTCATCACCGCTGACGGCATCCACGCATACCATGATCGCGGCCAACATCGGGCGCGGGGCAACCGGCTCGACCGAGACGATTTGGTCTGCCGTGCATCGCGCGGCGTACCACTCATCGACGGCTCCATCACGCACGGCCATCAGCGCCTCACGGTGTAGGTCGCACAGCGCGATGGGGTCTATCGTGTCGTAATCAACCCAGTAGTCGGTTGCGGGCGTCGGCGGCTCCGTGCCGTCCACGCCGAGCGGGGTGACGCGCGTGTAGGAGCGTTGGAGGTTATAGAGGGCGTCGTACGTCCCCGTCAGGACGCGGTAGCCCGCGAGCCAATTGGAGTAGATGGTCTCGGTCATCGAAAAAACTCCACGCCGCCGTCGATCACGTTGCCGTCGATAGATAAGGCGCACGCCACGCATGACGTATCAGAGTCGTAGTGAAAGGCGTTCTCGCGCTTGCACTGCGCGCAGGTCTTGATGGTGAGCAGGCTGCGGGGTGACAGGTTCAGGGGCGCGAAAGGTTCGCTTTTCTGGGGCGCTTGCAACAGATAGTTGTTCTCGTGTACCATGGTGATGGACAATCCTTTGCTCAGTGGGTTTTTCACGTCCGCTGCACGGTCGCTCGTGCAGCGGATTTTTGCATTTCCATGCTTGTGCTTGTGGTGTTGTCCGCGGCTTTTCTTGCCTCAGCCGTTTGGTGGCCAATCATTGAGATAGCCATGTCTTGCATGAGACGTGACGCTATCGTGAGCGCCTCTTCAACGGACAGTGTTGACGCCGAAGTGGCAGGTGTGCTGGATGTATCGTTCATGCGGCCCCCGTAGGCGATGGCCAGATCACATCCTCTGGAATATCAAACGCATCCGCGATGATAGAGCGCTCAATCAGTGTCCAAGCGCGTTGGCCGCGCAACACGCGACGGGCACGACTCACCGTGATGCGATTTCCTGTCCGGCGGGACAGCCAATTCGTTGGTTGTTCCCGGTATTTGAGAATGCGAATCGCCGGATCGAGCGCGCCATCCGGCGTCTCGGCAATGTCGTTCATGTCTCAACCCCCCTCCTAGCTAACTAGTATATACACCCGTAGGTTATTACCTACACATTTATGTTAGCACATGGAGGTATCAAGGTGCAACATGTGGGTGTATAGATTAACATGAGGGTGAAAGCGTGACTGAAGTACAGGGATGGGGAGAATGCGGTAGCGTGGCAGAATCGACGAAAGACAATCCTAACGCCGAGGCCATCGCGATTATTGAGAAGATCGCCGAGAAAATGGGGTATCGGCGACGCGATGGAGCAATCAATCGCGGCGCGCTCGCTGAGGCGTCAGGGATGTCGTCGCGAGGACTGGATGCGACGTTTGGTGGAAACCAACCTACCGCTGAAACGCTCTTGCGGGTCGCGCGCCATGGCAATGTAAACCCGTTGAAACTCTATCGGGCCATGGGATGGTTCACCGATGAAGATATTGCCGTTTATATTGAGGAGGGGCGTAGACAGGAAGCGATTAGGAAGACACTGGGCGTTGACTCGGATGGTGACGATATGGCGGAAGTGTTTGAGCTTGTTGAAGACTTGGCGAGTCTTCGTGATCGCTGGGCAAAGCGGTCAGCACGGCGGCGCGATCCAGAGCCCGGCGAGCAGCAGGACACGAGGGAGCCATAAGGCGCAGCGTATTGATGATAAAAGGGTCGGTTAACTCTTTATCCATCGCGGTGATGCCGGTGAGCATAGGAAAGTCGTTCCTCTCCGCGTCGCCGGGCTGTGGCGGCGTCCTAGTTTGTTTGTCGTAGAACAGATGTGCTATCAACGTATCATGTGCGACCGTGTTCGTCAACTACTTGTGGCGAACGGATAGAGCTAGTATCACCAGCATGCCACTTTACGACAAGTCGTAAATGTGCGATAGAGGACCGTTATGTCGCATCAGTGCAGGATAGAGGTGGGGTGATGGAGGGCGTGTTAGAGCCGGCGGCGGCGTATGTACGGGGTTCAACGCTGATGCAGAAGGATGGATATAGCCCGGAGGTGCAACGGGCGTCCATCGCGGATCGAGCGCCTCGTGACGGCTACTATATCGCCATTGAGGATGAAGACTGGGAGAGCGGACACAAGGTCACGCGTAAGGGCTATCAACGCATCCTCGACGCTGTACGCGCTAAGCGCGTCAAAGCCGTGTACGTGTTCATGTTTGATCGCTGGGGTCGTGATGGTGTGGAGTGGCTAGCGCGTGCCCAGGAGTTGCGCCGGCTCGGGGTGAAACTTATCTCGGTCCAGGAGGGCAAAGAGGAAGGCGGACTCATTAGTTTTGTGCGCGCGGGCATGGCGCAGGAAGAGAGTCATAAGATTGCCCGACGTGTGATTGGGCCGCGCCGGGCGGCGGCTTGGGCCGGCCAGTACATGGGAGAGACACCGTTTGGGTACAAGCGGCTCTATCCTGAGTGGGACGGCAAAGGCAAACGACCCGCTGGGCGTCTCGTACCAGACCCGGCGACTGACTGGATCGTGGCTGAGTTGTACCGCCGCTATGCCGCTGGCGAAGGCTCATTACGTGTTTTAGCCGGCTGGATGCAGGCTGATCCACGCGTGCCACCGCCGCCTGGCGGCGCGGAGCGCTGGAATGGTGGCGAAATACGCAACATTTTACGTAAAGTCGTCTACAAAGGCTGTGTGAGTTACGATGTACATCCCAGTGGCCGCTTTGAGCGCGCGGCTGAGGGGGCGTCGTTCGTGCGGCCGGGCACGCATCCAGCCATCGTTGATCCCGATGTATTTGAGACTGTACAGCGTCGCCTGGTCGATGCGCGTTCGCATAGCGCTTACAGCAGTCAGAGAAAGGATGGTCCCCCACCCGCTGTGCTCGCGGGATTATTGCGCTGTTATGTCTGCGGTGGCTTGGTGATTCGTTCGCATCGTCACGAACGGGGACAGTATGTGTGTCTACGGCGCCAGCGTGCGGTCGATGTTTGTGCGTCACGCGGATATAATGTTGACTTGGCCGATGAGGCCATCATCCGCGAGATATCCCGCTTGCGGGGGCACCCATGGACCGCACAGACCGACCGGCGGCTGACAACAGCCCGTCGGTTGGACGATGGCGCGACCGTGCGTCAGGCCCTTGCTGACGAACGCGCGCGGCTAGAACGCCATGTGCGCCGGTTCGGGGACCGCGATGACGAGCCGACGCGTGCCGAGCGTGACGCGCATCGGGTTGTGACCGCTGAGATAGTCGTGCGCATCGAGGCCCTTGCTGCACGCTGTGACGAAGCCCGGAAGACCATTGTTCCGCTGCCCGATCTCAAGATGGCGCATGAAATCCTCCGTCACATAAGCATTCGTGACGCGGCAATGGATTGTGTTTCAAGGGGAGATGGGGCGCGCCTACGGCAATTAATCAAAGGGTGGGTGTCGTCAGCGACACTTGTTGAGCGCTGGCCGGACATCAATAGTACCTGGCTCCGCTTTGAGGTGGATTGGTCGCCCGTCGCCCGTGCGTTGATGGGCGCGGGTCTGCTTACGCTTGACGATGCCGCTGGGCGCCCAGAACCTGACAGCGACGCCACGGCGCTGGCGCGTGAGGAGGCAGCGCGGCGGCACCGTGAGAGCGCGTTACGGTGGTATCATGACACTAAGAAGCCACGTTTGCTAGCTGATCCCGTCGCGCATGAGGCGGCGCGAGAAGCTGGGCGCCAGTCATCGCGCCGCCTCTATCAGCGGCGCAAACAACAGGAAAGCCACGAGGACATCGAGGAAAATGAGACAAGTCCGTCATGAGTTTGTGTGAAGTGAAGCTCAGACGGTCGTCCCTCTACGGCAGCCCCGAGGAAGCCCTGACCCCGCGCAAGCTCGCGCGCCTCACCCTGGCGGCGCAGACCTACCTGGCCGCGCACGGCCTCGAGCAGGCCG
>JAABUJ010000475.1_pt1 | contig 79341 bp, 67 predicted proteins | sample 5559131 | NCBI WGS metagenome assembly JAABUJ01 (sample SAMN10711875, study PRJNA513366) | rock metagenome | isolation source: Antarctica rocks | place: Antarctica: Victoria Land, Mt New Zealand nord | collected 2016-01-07 | reverse complement strand
GCGCCATGAGGCAATCCGTGAAGAAGTAAGACAGGTACGCCGAAGCCGAACACTACAGACACTGCATCAGCCCCCAGCACATCTCGATCTCGATCTCAATCCCAAGGTCCCGCTCCGCTGCTCCAAACTGCTCATCCCCTCCCTCTTCCCTCCTCCCACCCCACGCCCCCGCACTTTCTCCCTCCCCTTTTACTCCCTCTCTCCATCAATCAACAAACACCCCCCTTGCCCCCCCGGCCCCTGCCCTCCCCACCACCATAGAAACGAAGAAAAAAACCTACCCACAAAATCGCCAACGCCACCTCCGTGACGCGAAAGCGGCGCTCAACCTCCCACCCGCACTCGCGCTCCTCCTCCGCGGCCGCGGCCAGCAACAACTCGCGCAGAAAGGTCAGCGCGCACCGCAGCCCCCACCACGCCGCCGGCAGCGTGCTCAATGCCCGGCTGATTAGCAGCGGGATGTGCCACCGGCGCGGGATGCCGAGGAGGACGGCGATGCGTGGGTGGAGGTGGAGGGCGGATGGTGTGGGGGGGGAAGGCTTCGGGGGCGGCGCGGGGGAGGGTGGTGGGCTGTCATTGTTGTGGGACGCCAGGGCTGGGGTGGGAAGGGGGGGCGGGGTGCGTTATTGTCGCATTGTAGGGGCGAGGTCGCCGGGTTGGGTGGGTGTGTCTCGGATGGGCGGTGGATGGTGGGTGTAGGTAAGTACTGTAACTTGGGAGGAATTGAGTTGGGACGGTAATTGTCGGTGGAGTGCGGCGGCGGGGAAGAGGAGAGCAAGACGGGCAAGCTTGCGACAAGTCCAGATCCCTGCCTAACTTACCCCGGATTCGAGGGACCTTGGAACAGGGCTGATTGATTGATTGATTCATAGGTGACCGAGGCTGCCTAGGCTGCCATACACCACATAACTACAAGCAGCTAGCACATACTGATCTCATCCTCATTATCATCTTGCTGTCATCATCACTGTCATCTTATGATTTAGCTAATTAATACAAATTCTGACTTTGCTCTCTGTAGTTCTCTAGCTTCCTGTGTTTTCCTTGATCTTAATGGTTATTAATCTTCTTTTTTTGTGATTTAATGTTAATGTCTCTCTTTCATCATCATCAATAAAGAATAAATATTTTTATAAACAATTAATTGTCTTTTCTGCAGTCTGAAGTATATAATTGTTAAATTTTCTATTTTAAACTGCATCTAAGAATGTCAAATCTTCTGATGTCTCTTTTACAGTCTGAAATTGTCTCAGAAGATTGCTTCATAACATAAATATAATAATTACTTTAACTAGTGCTGAATCTCATAAAATCTTCTTTATATCATTAACTCATTTCAGTAGTTTCTTTCTTAGATCTCAGATTCATGAGTATTTCATCAGTATATAATGAACAGTTTAAATGCTCAAATTATATAAACATCATGAAGAGTCTGTTCAATTTATAACATAAAGATAATAAATTATGTCAATCTTCTCTGTGCATAGCTAAATAATCAGAAAGTTTATGAATCAGCAAAATTCTGTATACTTATTCAATACTCTTCTATCTGACTGTTACTTTATGCTGAATGTAATTCATCTCACTGTTTCATTCTTTTAGTCATTAACTCATTCTTCTATTACTTGCTGACAGAGTCTTATCTTACAAATAATAATTAAATGTTAAATCTCTATAATCTGTTTTTTCTCAGTGTGTAAATCTTTAATCTGAGCTACTATCTTAACTGTTCTGTCTGTCTCTTCATTTTCTGATATCTTTATGTGCATCAATATTCATCAGATTCATATCTAAATCTTTTAACTTCACAAATTATCTATCTTCTTTATTATGTACTGCAATAAGTACTGACCTGACTGTGTCTTCAATTTAATAGCTAATTAAATTGCTGCTTAATTATCTATATATATATTCACTGTTCAGAGCTCTGATTTCATCATTTTCATTACATTTATTATGCTCATCATCATAATTAGATTCTGTAGCTTCATCATATACACTGTAAATATCTTATCTATACTTATATACATCATGTATCTCAGATCTCTTTTCAATGTCATTGTTGTCATATTTATTTAATTCTCAATGTCACTGTCATTCATATAGATATTTAACACTTCTCAGTCTCAACAAAGTTTATTGATATCATATCTGTGAACAGCTTCATCTACATTGTCATTTATGTGAATAATTAAGTTATTTCATCATAATAATACAATGTAGAGCACTCTGAATTTCAAGTTAACTTTTAATGAAAGTTATATCTGCATCTTATAACAAAGCTGCAGACATTTCAGTGAACTCTTTTAGCAAAATTTCTTTATAAAGTTAGATCTGATTCTCTTCATTAAAGTGTAGATTGACACAGTAACAATATGAAGTATAAACTTTTTCAGTGTCTTCTTTAGCTGCTGTTTCATTGAAAAAAAAAAGAATTTTACATTCAGTGCTGAATCTGCTGTTATGTAAAAGATTCTCATTATGATGACTTCTGCTCATCACTATATGACTGTCAGTTTCTAAAGAATTCATTTCTGTTAAGAAGTGATGTTCTAGCTGCTTCTATGAAGTGAGATAGAACTAATGTCAGAAACTAAATAAAGACTCTACTTACATTGACTGCAGTCAACATTCTTTTTACTTCTTCTGTAACTCTCTTAATCAAGATGTACTCATAGACAACACAGTTTAGAGATTTCACTAAACAGCATAATATAGTATGAATATTCATTTCTTTCAATAGATTATGAGCTCAATTAATAAGAAGCTTCTCAGAGAAAGTGTATATTTCTAATGTATGCAGTAGCTGAGTCTGCAGACTTTTGAGATTCATAGTGAATTCAGCTTTAGCAGTATTACTGATTATTGAGGTTTGTGATAAATTTAACTTTAGTGAAATCAGCACAGTAACAGCAGCTTGATATGTATCTGTTAAATAAATAAGCATCTTCAGCAGCTGAGTACATTTGACTCAGAAGATTCACAGAGAATCAGTCTCAGCAAAAATCAGCATTTACAGTTACTCACAGAAGCACTGTTCTTCAGCAGCTTGATATGTGTCTTTAATAAACAAATAAGCACTTACAGTTGCTCAGAAAGCACTGTTCATCAGTAGCTTAGTATGAGTTATCAGAATGAATAAGCACTATCATTTCACAGAATAAGAGATATAAAAGCTTTCTATTTATTTTATTTACATTATCTTCAATGTATACATTGTTACTTTACTTTATTCACTTCTTATACTATGTGTCAACTATCATCACAATGAACTTCAACAACTTCTTTATAAAGCAACAATCTGTTTCAATTCTCACTTACAAGAACTGCAATCAATGATTCATTCTTATGAAAAGATAATTGATAAAAGAAGATCTATAAAATGTTGTTGAAGTCTTAACAGTTAACACTTCTGTCAATAAATTCTCAGTTACATTTCTTCTCAGCAATCTTGACTTCAGAAGTCAGAAAACTGACATAAAAATTTTATATTGATTTACTATCTGCATCAATGCAGATGATCAAGAATATCTGATGAACAAGATTAGCACAAAGAATGTTTGAGATATATTAAAGTTCAAATACAAGAAGAAGTTGCAGATGACTGAAAGACAATATTTAACAGAGTTTGTCAGATACAAGATGTCAGAGAATGTGTTCATTAAAGAAGTATAAATTTATCTGAGCAAATTCAGCAGAAAGATTGCTGCAACTCAGTTTGATATGACTGAGTTGTTCAAATCAGAATGACAATTTTAGACACTGCTTTAAGTGCTGTCAGATGAATATGTTGTGATCTATAATGTCATTGATGCTCAGAACAATTCAAATGTTGAGAGAGATCTGTAAAAGCTTTAGAAGAAAGAGATACAGCTTAAGGCTGATGAGACTGTCATTGTCTTGTGAGCAGACAAATAGAAAGAAGATTAATGTTTAATAAATCAGAACTGTAGTTCATTGAATTACTGCACAGTTAATATTAAGCAACACTATCACAGATCATTTAGCTCTAACAGTAATCATTCTTTTCACTGCTTCATTAAGTGCTTTCTTTGCAACAGTTCTTACTTCATAAAAGATTGTGAATTTCTTTCTGATGTTAAGCAAGACACTTAAAAGAGAGCAAGCAGATCAATTATAGTTAAGCTGTGCAGATTGACTGCAGTTAATTTGTATCAGAAGTCAGTTTATAAAGATAAAGAGAAGAGATACAGAGTCTTTAATATAAAAGTTAGTGACAGTAATGATGATGATTTCTTCTCTGAATCTAATAAGAAAGAGAAAGTCAGCAATGAAATTGCTGCTCTGTTTAAGAAGACTGTTAGTAAGATGTTTAAATTTAAATGAGTTGCAGATTCTGAATTCTTCTTATACATAACTGATCAACTTCAACTCTTTAATGATCTTCTCATATGAATGAGACATCAGCAAATTAAAGTTAAAAGAGAACATTTATATTCTTATTATTGTGAAGTGATCATTATGCAAGTCAGATTGAGAAATTCTGTAAGGCTGAGTTCAACACTCTATGTATCTGAACTTGAGGTCAATCTTCTCTCAGAAAAGTGAATGTGCAAAATGAAACTGCATAAAAGCTTTGATCAACACTGTCTTTAAATGTGTGATAAGCACAGCAAGACTATAATAGAAGTATCAGAGCAAGATGAAGTCTATATAGTTTATTGAAAGAAATGAATACTCATGCTATACTATGCTGTCTAGTGAAATCTCTAAACTGTGTTGTCTATAAGCACATCTTGATTGAGAGAGTTACAGAAAAAGTAGAAAGAATGTTGACTGCAGTCAATGTAAACAGAGTCTTCACTTAGCTTCTGACATTAGTTCTACTTCACTTTATAGAAGCAGCTAGAACATCATTTCTCAACACTTTCACTCAGTGAGGCTGCACCTATTGACTCTCACTGACAACAAACACCAGATGACTAAACACATCATTAAGAGTTCAACAAATCATTCAAGAATTTAACTAATCATTAACAGTGAGTTTTATGAATTCAATGAACTGCTTAAAGATCTGTTTAAGCAGAAGCTTAATAAGCCTGTTAGCAATCATCTCTTAACTGAGTACAAAGTTTACTTGAATCTGATTGCACTTATGCAGATTGCAGATGTTGTAATAGAAGACATTAATGTGCTTTAACTGCTCATGTACATGTGCATTCTTGATTAAGATCAAGACAGCTTGATTATCTTTTCTGAGCTGAATGAGTGAAGAAGCTCAATGAGCTTCATTCTCTTGAATGCTTATGCAGTGTAAGTTGACTTCAAGATATTTGCCTATGTTCATGTCTCTTAACATCTGTTCAAGTCAGATCTCAGTCTTTGTGCACATTGACATGACTATGTATTCAGTCTCAGTAATTAAGATGATGATGAACTTCTGTTTTTGATTTGCTCACAACACTGATTCATCTTTAAGCATATAGATACATTCTAGAATTGATTTTCAATTCTGCTTGTTCAAAGCATAGTTAAAGTCAGAGTATTTAAGCATTGCTTGACTCTTACTAGAGCTGTACATGATGTTGAGATTGATGATTGATCTTATATATTGCAGTAGTTTCTTGAGTGTGTATTCATGATGCTTCACAGAATTACTGAGATATTGACTTAATCAATTTAGTGTGAAGATGATGTCTAATCAAGTATGAATTGCTGTGTACATTAAACTTTCAATTGTCTGTTGATACTGTCTTTAATCTATTCTTTAGTCAGTTAAGCTGATGAGACAAAGAACATTATATTCATTAAGTGAAATGCTGATGACTCTGTGCTTGTCAGATCACATATGAAGATTCTTTAATATCTTATTTATGTAGTGAGTCTAATTCAGGTGCAGAGTTCTCATTTTGCAGTTATGTATGACTTAAATGCTGAGAATTTTCTGTGTCTTTCTCAAGTTCTTGACTTTGAACATGTTCATAAGAGCTTGCTTGAATCAGAGAATGTGTAATAGATTTGTTGAAGTCACAACAATATCATTTATATAAAGAAGCAGCATGATTCTTTTGATGCTGTAAAGAAGAAGACAGAAATCAGTCTTGCTTTGATGAAAACTTAACTTGAGCAGTTCAGTGACACATTGTTTATGTCAGTCTTGTGTGGCTTGCTTAAGACTATAAAGGCTGCACAGTATGCACAGAACACAATTAGATGCAACATTGATTTCAGAAAAGAATGTTATATAGATTGTTTTCTTCAGAAAGAATTCTATGAAGATGTTATTGACATTCACTTGATGACACTCTAGATTCTTGAGTGCAACAATAGTCAGAAAGACTTGCAGAGTGTTAAACTTAATAGTGAAAGCAAAGATGTTCTTGTAGTTAACATTATATGTCTATGAGAAGTCTCTTGTCACAAGTCTTGTCTTAAGCTTATTTAAGAATTCATTGATGTTCAGCTTAAGTTTAAAAATTCATTTACTGATCATAATGTTGACTCTTCTTAATGATACAGTTTCTTTTCATGTTTCATTTACTGTCAAGACTGTCAGCTCTGCATGAATGACATTCTTTCACATTTCTTTTCAGATTAAGTCTCTCACTGCTTCAGCATAGATAACAGATATCAGAGTGTCAGATCTGATCATAGAATCTTCTTTGTCTGTAAAGAATGTTGTAAGTGTCAGCATGATTCTTAATATTTTAATTGAGAGCTCATTCACATCTTAATCATCATTGTTGTCATCTCTCTTTCATTTCAGAATCTTGACACACAGAAAGATTCTGACTTCTTTAAGTGTCATCATCTTGACTTAATCAGTGTTGATCTTCTTATCTAATGACTTGTCTAGATTAACTGCAGTTAACTTGATCTCATGTTGTTTATCTTAAGACTTGTCAGCCTTGATTATGATCAAGTCAGGCTGCATCTTACTGTTCTAAGTCATGAGTGTCTGATCTAAAGCTGTGATCTTCACAATGATTAACTTCTTTTATGAACATTTAATGAATCTTCTGTTCAGAAGAACATTTAATATCTACTGTTGCAGTTTAAGGTCAACAGTGTCTTTCTTCTTGCTTTCAGCAAACTTTACAGCATAACTCTTAATGATGTACTTAAGATCTGAAGCTTAAAGCTGATACTGCTTTGTGATTTTCTCAATGTAGTTCATAAAGACTTTTACTTGTTCTCAATTCATAAACTTGTTGTGCCTGCCTTCAGATAGTAACTTGAGATCAATGTAGCTGTAGTACTTGCATTCTCATACATAAATGTAATTGATGAATGACTTCACATTAATGAAAGCTTTCTTGAGAGTTGTCTGCTTGCTGTTAATCAAGAAATCAGTTGTTGTCTAATTGTGAAGATAAACATCTGTCTGTACTGTCTGCACTCAGAACTCTATTGATAGTTGTGTCTCTTTGATCATGATATGCACTGAGTTCTTCATGATTCAGATGATTCTTTCAGCAACATCATTCTGAATTGACATGTAGAGCATTATGTACTGCAGTGTGATGTCAAGAAACTTGCATCAGTTGTTTAGAATGAATCTTAACTTCATTTTGTTGTTACTTTGTACAGCAAAGATCTTTGCATCAGTCTGAAGTTCAGTCTTCAGTCATCATTTTTGCAGTGTCTGTAAGACCTCATCACATTGCTTCAGCAGTATTGTTTATGTCTTTCAGAAATGATTATCTACTATCTTCAGAAAGTACTGATATTCACTAAATGACAAGAATAATGAGCTATATATGTCAATGAAGACAAGAACAAGAATGTTAGTCTTTCTTTTGCTTACAGTGTGATCTTACTTGTTGATGAACTTGATCAGAGCACAAATCTCATACATGATCTCATTGTTCTCAACAATGAGAATTGGCTTTTCAAGAATTGTCATTTTGTAGAGATCATGCAGCTTCATAGAATTAAGATAAACAAATTGTCAGTGTTAAAGTCTGTAAATCTTGACCTTTTCATTTAATAATGCAGTGTTGACTTCTAAGAAATTGATCATGTTATTGTGCAGACTTGTATCTGAAGCAGCTGTGAGAAAAGCAGTCTCTGAATGTGGTGTGTGCACTGCAGATATTAAAGCAAATTCATTATGACTCTTTGCAATATACTTAACTATATAGACTTTACCTCACTCTAATGCTTCTATTATAGTCTTGTCATGCTTATCACACATTTGAAGACAGTGTTGATTAAAGCTTTTATGCAGTTTCATTTTGCATATCTGCTTTTCTGAGAGAAGATTGATCTCAAGTTCAGACATGTAAAGTGTTGAACTCAGCCTTACAGAATTTCTCAATCTGACTTGCATAATGATTACTTCACAATAGTGAGAGTATAAATGTCTCTTCTCAACTTTAATTCACTGACATCTCATTTGTATGAGAAAGTCACTGAAGAGTTGAAGTTAATCAGTTATGTATGAGAAGAATTTAGAATCTGCAATTCATTCAGATTTAAGTATCTTACTGACAGTCTTCTTAAACAGAGCAGTGATTTCATTGTTAACTTTCTCTTTCTCTTTAAATTCAGAGAAGAAATCATCATCATTACTGTCACTGACTTCTGCATTAAAAGCTCTGTGTCTCTTTTCTTTTTCTTTATAGACTGACTTCTAATACAACTTAACTGCAGTCAATCTGTACAACTTGATTACAGTTAATCTGCTTGCCTTCTTTTAAGCATCTTGCTTGATGTCAGAAAGAAATTTGCAATCTTTAATGAAGTGAAAGCTGTTGCAAAGAAAGCACTTAATAAAGTAATGAGAAGAATGATTACTGTCTGAGCTGAATGATCTGCAATAATGTTGCTTAATATTAATTGTGTAATGATTTAATGAACTGCAATTCTAATTCATTAAACATTAATCTTCTTTCTGTTTGTCTATTCACAAGATAATGACAGTCTCATCAGTCTTAAGCTGTGCCTTTTTCTTCTGAAGCTTTTATAGATCTCTCTTGATGTTTAGATTGTTCTGAATGTCAATGACATTACAGATCACAATGTACTCAATTAATAATGCTTAAAGCAGTATCTGAAATTGTTGTTCTGATTTGAACAACTCAGTCATATCAGACTGAGTTGCAGCAATCTTTCTACTGAGTTTACTCAGATAAGTTTATGCTTCTTTAATGAACACATTCTCTGACATTCTGTATCTGACAAACTCTGTCAGATATTGTCTCTCAGTCATCTGCAGCTTCTTCTTATACTTAAACTTTAGCACATCTCAAACATTCTTTGTGCTGATTTTGTTCATCAGATATTCTTGATCATCTGTGTTTATGCAGATAGTAAGTCAATATAAGATCTTTATGTCAGTTTTCTGATTTCTGAAGCTGAGACTGCTGAGAGAAAATGAATCTAAGAATTCACTGATCAGCATATTGACTGCTAAGACTTCAATAACATTTTATAGATCTTCTTTTATCAGTCATTTTCTCATAAGAGTAAATCATTGATTGCAGTTCTCACAAGTAAGAATTGAGATGAATTGTTGCTTTGCAAAGAAGTTGTTGAAGTTCATTGTGATGATAGTTGACATGTAGTATAAGAAGTGAATAAAGTAAAGTAATGATGTATACATTGAAGATAATGTAAATAAAATAAATAGAAAGCTTTTATGTCTCTTGCTCTGTGAAATAATAGTGCTTATTTATCTCAATAATTCATACTAAGCTACTGATGAACAGTGCTCTCTGAGCAACTGTGAGTGCTTGTTTATCTATTCAACAAGATGTGTATCAAGCTGCTGAAAGAACAGTGCTTCTGTGAGTAACTATGAATGCTGATTTTTGCTGAAACTGATTCTTCTTGAATCTTTTAAGTCAAACATACTCAGCTGTCAAAGGTGCTTGTTTACTTAACAGATGCATATCAAGCTGTCATCACTGTGCTGATTTCACTAAAGCTGAATTTATCACAAATCTCAATAGTCAGTAACACTGCTAAAGCTGAATTCACTGTGAATCTTAAAAGTCTGTGAACTCAGCTGCTGTATACACTAAAAGTATGCACTTTCTCTGAGAAGCTTTTTGTTAATTGAGCTCATAATTTATTGAAAGAAATGAATACTCATGCTATATTATGCTGTCTAGTGAAATCTCTAAATCATGTTGTCTATGAGCATGTCTTGATTGAGAGAGTTACAGAAGAAGTAAAAAGAATGTTAACTGCAGTCAATGTGAACAGAGTCTTCACTCAGCCTCTGATGCTAGTTCTACTCTGCTTCATAGAAGTAGCTAGAACATCACTTCTCAACATAGTTAAGTATATTGTAAAGAGTCTTAATGAATTTGCTTTGATATCTGCAGTGCACACATCACATTCAGAGGCTGCTTTTCTTGCAGCTGCTTCAGATATAAGTTTATACAATGACATGACTGATTTCTCAGAAGTTGACACTGTGTTATTGAATGAAAAGATCAAGGCTTACAGACTTTGATATTAATGATTTGCTTATCTTGATTTTATGAAGCTGCATGATCTTCACAAGATAACAACTCTTAAAAAGTTAATTCTCATTGTTGAGAACAACAAGATTATGTGTAAGATTTGTGTTTTGATTAAGTTCATCAATAAGTAAGATCACATCATAAGCAAAAGAAAGATTAACATTCTTGTTCTTATCTTCATTGACATATACAGTTCATTATTCTTGTCATTTAATGAATATCAGTACTTTCTGAAGATAGTAGATAATCATTTCTGAAAGACATAAATGATATTGTTAAAGCAATGTGATGAGATCTCACAGACACTGCAAGAATAATGACTAAAGACTGAACTTCAGATTGATGCAAAGATTCTTGCTGTACAAAGCAACAATGAAATGAAGTTAAGATTCATTTTAAATGACTGATGCAAGTCTTTTAACATCATACTGCAGTACACAGTGTTCTACATGTCAATTCAGAATGATGTTGTTAAAAGAGTCATCTGAATCACAGAGAACTCAGTATATATTATGATTAAAGAGATATAATTGTCAATAGAGTTCTGAGTACAGACAGCATAGACAGATGTTTATCTTTATAATTAGACAGCAACTGATTTCTTAATTAATGACAAACAGACAACTTCTGAGAAAGCTTTCACTGATGTGAAGTTATTCATCAATTACATTTATATATAAGAATGCAAGTGCTACAGCTACATTGATCTTAAGTTATTATTTGAAGATAGACACAACAAGTTTATGAATTGAGAATAAGTAAGAGTCTTCATGAGCTACATTGAGAAAATTATAAAGCAGTATCAGCTTTAAGCTTCAGATCTTAAGTGCATCATTAAGAATCATGCTGTGAAGTTTGCTAAAAGTAAGAAGAAAGACACTGTTGATCTTAAACTGCAACAGTAAACATTAAATATTTTTCTGAACAGAAGATCTGTTGAACATTTACAGAAGAAGTTAATCATTGTAGAGATCACAGCTTCAGATTAGACATTCATAACTTAGAACAGTAAGATGCAGTCTGACTTAATTACAGTTAAGATTGACAAGTCTTAAGATAAACAACATGAGATTAAGTTGACTGCAGTTAATCTAGATGAATCATCAGATAAGAAGATCAACATTGATTAAGTTAAGATAATGATATTTAAAGAAGTCAGAATCTTTCTGTGCATTGAGATCTCAAAATGAAAGAGAAATGATGATGATGATGATTAAGATGCAGATAAGCTCTTAATCAAAATATTGAGAGTTATACTGACACTTACAGCATTCTCTACAGACAAAAAAGATTCTATAATTAAGTCTGACATTTCAACATCTGTTATCTATGCTGAAGCAGTGAAAGACTCAATCTGAGAAGAAATGTAAAAGAATGCTATTCATGCAGAGCTGACAGTCTTGATGATAAATGAAATATAAAAAGAGACTGTGTCATTAAGAAGAGTCAACATTGTAATCAGTAAATGAATTTTTAAACTTAAGCTGAACACTGATGAATTCTTAAACAAGCTTAAGACAAAACTTGTGACAAGAGACTTCTTATAGACATACAGTGTTGATTACAAAAACATCTTTACTCTTATTGTTAAGTTTAACACTCTGTGAGTCTTTCTGACTATCATTGCACTTAAGAATCTAGAGTGTCATCAAGTAAATGTTAATAATATCTTCATGAAATTCTTTCTGAAGAAAACAATCTATATAACACTTTTTTCTGAAGTCAATGTTGCATTTAATTATGTTCTGCATATACTGCACAGCCTTTATGATCTTAAGCAAGTCACACAGAACTGACATGAACAATATGTCATCAAACTGCTTAAGTTAAGTTTTCATTAAAGCAAGACTGATCTCTGTCTTCTTCTTTACAGCATTAAAAGAATCATACTGCTTCTTTATATAAACAATATTATTGTAACTTCAACAAATCTATTACACATTCTTTGATTTAAGCAAGCTCTTGCAGACATGTTCAAAGTTAAGAATTTAAGAAAGACACAGAAAATTCTTGACATTTAAGTTATACATAACTGCAAAATGAGAATTCTGTATCTGAATCAGACTCATTACATAAACAAGATATTAAAGAATCTTCACATACAATTTAATAAGCATAGAGTCATCAGCATTTTACTTAATAAATATGATGCTCTTTGTTTTGTCAGCTTAACTGATTAAAGAATAGATCAAAGACAGTATTAACAGACAATTAAAAATTTAATGTATGCAGCAATTCATACTTAATTAAACATCATCTTCATACTAAATTGACTAAGTCAATATCTCAGTGATTCTGCAGAGCATCATAAATACACATTTAAGAAATTACTGCAGTACATAAGATTAATCATCAATCTCAACATCATGTACAGCTTTAATGAGAGTTAAGCAATGCTTAAATACTCTGACTTCAACTATGCTTCAGATAAGCAGAATCAGAAATTAATTTTAAAATGTATTTACATGTTTAAAGATGAATCAGTGTTGTAAACAAGTCAAAAACAGAAGTTTGTCATTATCTTAATCACTGAGATCAAATACATGACTATGTCAATGTGCACAAAGACTGAGATCTGACTTAAACAGATGTTAAGAAACATGAGCATAAGTAAATATCTTGAAGTTAACTTACACTGCATAAACATTCAAGAAAATAAAGCTCATTAAACTTCTTTATTCATTCAGCTCAGAGAAGACAATTAAGCTGTTTTGATCTTAATTAAAAACACATATATACATGAGTAATTAAAGCACATCAATGTCTTCTATCACAACATCTGTAATCTGCATAAGCACAATCAGATTCAGATAGACTTTGTACTCAGTTAAAAGATGATTGCTGATGAGCTTATTAAGTCTCTGTCTAAACAGATCTTTAAGTAATTCATTAAATTCATAAAACTCACTGTTGATGATTAATTAAATTCTTAAATGATTTGTTAAACTCTTAATGATGTGTTTAGTCATCTGGTGTTTGTTGTCAGTGAGAATCAATAGATGCAGCCTCATTAAGTGAAAATGTTGAGAAGTGATGTTCTAGCTACTTTTATAAGACAGAATAAAATTAGTGTCAAAGACTGAATAAAGACTCTGTTTACATTAACTGTAGTCAACATTCTTTTTACTTCTTCTGTAACTCTCTTGATCAAGACATGCTCATAGACAACATAGTTTAGAGATTTCACTAGACAGCATAGTATAGCATGAATATTCATTTCTTTCAATAATTTCTGTTATATAATTGTTTTGTGCTCACTGTCTAAACTGTATCAGACTAAACAGCAGTACAGAATCTGCAGCAGCATCATTGTTACATAAAATTTTTATAAATTCTTAAACTTAAAGCTTTATATGAAGTCTATCAGTACTGTTAGATCTCTGAGACTTGTTGTGACTCAGATTTAAATGTGTTATATATATGCATTTCATTTTAAATATAAATTTAAGATGACTCTTAACACTTTACATATTGATGATGTCTGTACTGTGTATATGTCTAAAATCAGCTTCACTGTTGTGTCATATCTTATGAGACAGTTTGTAAAGTGAATGAACTCATACTTAACTAAAATAAAGATAGAAATATATTTTTGAGTTTACTGCTCTGCACAGCTGTGCACTGTATACAAAGCAGTACAGTTCTTCTCTGCTGACTTTTTTATCATTATAATGTTTACATCATTAATTCAATTTGCTGCTGTGACTCAAAGCTGTAAGTCATTGACTAAATTCAGCATGTCAGCATTGTAGAATAGATATAGAATGAATGATAATAATGAGCTTTAAAATATATTTATATGAATGACAAAGCTCTTTAACTCATATTTTAACAGCTTTATTGTTGATGTTCTTTTTCTCAGAAAGTCTTCTATTTAGTTTACTATCTTCAGTGATAGATGACATTTTTAAAGATTGTAAAGTAATCTTTTATAAAAGACATTGTCAAAGACTTCTGATACATTCAGCATTAATAATGATGTAACTGACATGCTTAATTTTCATGCTCTGTGAATCTGCTTCAGCAGTGTATAAATTGTCTACTCTGTAAACACAATCTTCTGATCTCTCAGCAGTGTTTTAAATAGCAGTTGATAGATCTCTGTCATGTAGCTTATTCTGTGTGTCATCATGAACTTCAGAGCCTTGCTCATGATGTTCAGAAGTGTCACTGATTGATATGTCTTAGGCTGCTGATAGTCTTCTTTGTTGGGCTTCTGCAGCACCACTGTGATGGAGTGTTTGACCCTTGGAACAGGGCGAAAGGCAGGGTCTAAGTTTAGCTAATCCTAATCGAACATTAGCTCAACGCGACTTCATTAGCGTAACGGGCAATCATCGACGACTTTTATCCGAAAGCTTGGACTTTCTTTTCGAGCTTCACCGCCCAGTGTGCATTGCTGTCTATCGCCTCGTCTCCACGCCCATGGCGGCATACATCCGACGCCCGCTGGCTCGTACCATCTTCCGCCCACCACGATGTCTCTCTCATACCCAAACCCAAACCCAAACCCGCCACTACCGAGCAACGCCCATGACAGACGAGGGCCGCGTGCCGGCGCAACCAAGCATGAAAGTCGCCATGAAGCAGAACGTAGAGCTACCTACTGATCTCGGACTTCTCACCGGTAGCCCTCCACCCCCCCACAGTTCAACCTTACCATCCCGGGCACCTATTGACGTGAGAAACTACCGCAGACACATTCATCATGCCCACCGGCGCCAACAAGCCCTCCATCCTCACCGCGCCCCGCCACCGTCTGAATCTCGAATGGCGCCGCCTCAAAGCCCGCGTCACTGATTTCGGGAGGTAGGTCCGTCTAACTCTCGCACGACCCCCTCCACCCCACACAACCCCCGCAGCCAGCACGCTGACAGAGGATACGTTGCTAGTTTGATGGCATGGAAATGGATCACCAAACCACGACTAAAGCTCCGCCGCCGCCAACTAGCTCCCACGGCCGTAGCCCTGCACCGCCAGATGTACACCGCCTTCGCCGAGTAAGCGCCCCCTTCCCCGTGCCCCAGCACTCACCGTCACCGTCACCCACAGCCGCACACACACCCGCCAGAACCGACCACTAAACTTACCCCACAGAGGCGACACCGAAACCCTCCGCCGGATCTGCGCCGACGGGCTCTACGAGAGCTTCAAAGCGCGCATCGCCGCGCGGCGCGACGAGAAAGTGCAATGGACGATCCACAGCTACGGGCGCTTCCTGCGCACGGTGTCGGACCGGGCGGCGCGCTTACCGATCGAAGGTGCGGGGCTGCGGCAGGCGGTGGTGCGGATCCGGTCGCGGCAGAGTCTGACGCGGTTTCGGGACGGGCAGGTGATGGCCGGGTCCGGGCAGGAGAGGGAGGTCAAGGAGTATGTGGTGATTCAGAGGCGGTTGTGGAAGGGACGGGAGGAGGCGTGGTTGGTTTGGGGCACGATGGAGGAGTCGGCGGTGGAGAAGGTGGAGGTGGGGGCGGGGGGGAGGTAGGGGTTTTAAGGGTGCGGTGCGTGGAGGTTGGGAGGAGGTTGCTGTGGCTGGCTGGCTGTATCATACGGGTTTTTGGCATTATTACATACTGCGTAGGGATCAATCGTACAAGGCTATTCGTAAAGCATCTATGCAAAGAGCGTAGCATCGCACTTTCCTCGCCCCGTCCAATACCCTGGTCCCATCACCAACGCCAATCAAGTAGGCTTTTCCCCGGCGTCCTCTAAACTTAGAAGAACCGCCCTTTAACCGGTGCCTCCACGCTCGTCACGGGCACGCGATCCGCGTCCCCATCCTCGTCCGGCGTGTCCGTCCGCACGAAAATCGACGACTGCAGCCGCAAAGGCCGATCGAGAGCGTCAAACCTCGTCCCCCTGACCTTTGCGAGAATCCACTGGCAAGCAATACGTAGCGTAAAGGCGGCCAACGCCCAGAGCAACCCGCCGACGGGCGCCGCGACAAAAGCACCTATGTCGCCATGTCAGAGAAGGTTATCTGGCGGTCGAATACCGGAGAATAGAAGTTTTGAAGAGAGGGACGGAAGTATAGGTACCGAAAACGCTCCAGTCCTCCGCATAAAGGCCGTTCTCCAACAACAAAAGTTTCGCCCCATCCCGCGCATTCCCATAATAAACCGTGCCGAAGATGAAAACGGTCAAGAGACCCCCTAAACCACCCACCACGACCTCGAACCCACGCCAGCAATAGCAGCGCTCACTCAGCCCGACGACGAGCACGGGGACCGAGCTGGCGCTGACCAGATCGGAAACGAGGTAGATCTGCAGCACGCTCGGACTCTTCAGCGCGACGACGACGACGGGGAATATAACCAGCACGACAGCCGCCCGGATCCACCAGAAGCCGAGCCTGTTGCGGAACAGGTCGTTGCAGCCAGTCGAGACCATAGCGGACTGGAGGCTGTCGAAAGCAGCGGTGCTGAGGGCGACGATCATAACGAGCACGATGCCGACGACCCAGGCAGGGAGCTGGTCGAGGAGGAGGAAGAAGGCGATGCTTCCGGACTGCGGGGGGTTACCGGGCCAGGCGCCGGTCCAGGCGGCGAGTAGGCCGGTGGCGCCGACAAGGGTGAGGATGGCGGTGACGGAGGCGGTGGCGATGGAGGTGCCGAGGAGGAGGTCGCGGTCGGTTTTGCTGGCGAAGGTGCGCATCCAGAGGCCGGAGACGAAGAAGTCGTTTGTGACGATGGCGACGGGGAGGATGTAGATGAGCTGCCAGCCGAGGAGGCTGGGACTTAGGAGGCCGGAGGAAGAGACGAGCGAGTGGTTGATGTGGGTTTCGACGCCTACGGTTATGACTCCTAGGATGATGAGACCGACTACCATGGCGCCTTGGACGTTGTCGGTCAGGAAGGAGATGCGAAAGCCGCCGAGAGCTGTGATTTTTCGGTTAGTTGATTTCCATAGGACGAAGGGGGACAGGAGCATCGAATGGGCGTACAGGTGTAGATGGTGGTCACAGCGCACTCGACGATTACCGCTGGGAGACCGTCCAAGCCGGTCAGGGCGTTCACAATCTGCTGGAGGGCAGAGAGCTCGGCGACCATATAGAGGAACAGAGTAACAAGCCTAAAGAGCTGCTCAGTACAAGGTGTTTAGGAAGTTCGGCCCAGCAGAGATACGTCAAGAAACTCAGGTAAAGCGCCGTAATGATGCCATATCTCTGCCTCGTCCATTCGGTCAAGACGAAACCTTCAGGGCATCTCCTCCTGATCACTGGCCCGAGGAAACCAAAGACCATAAGAGGTAATGAAGATGACAGAGCATAAATCACCAAGCCTTGAACACCGGCGATTGTCGATATCTCAGGATAGGCGAAGAGAATGCCTGAACCCAAGGCTATAACATTGTAAAGAAAACCAATAGTCAGCATTGCCGTCCGTCGAAGAGAAATCGAATGGATGGAGGGAGAAGTGGCAGCACATTCCCAACGCAAGCATTTGGATCGAGTATTCACGGTTCACCTTCAGCTTCATGTGTGCTGACCACCTGCAGATCTTTCTTTGAGCCATGGCAAGAGGTAGATCCACAGAGTTCCGCTTGCAACAGCGCCGGTAGTGAAGCCGCACCGCATCTGTTATGACACACGTGCATTCCAACCGCGACCCTCAGTACAGATCGTTTGATAGGTCCGAAAGGGGATATAGCACAGATGACCAGCATTGAGTCGCATGTACACGAAGCTAGTCATGACGACCTTCTCATCCAAGGTACACGGTTTTGACTTTGATGGATTGAACGCATATTCCAGGCTCTACCAATATACCAATGGCACTGGAGCCGCTTCGCGACCTTCACCGCAATGATATCGACCGCTGGACTCACCCGAAGCAATGAAGTTCAAAGCAAGTGGTATTGCTAGCGAGAAAGTTAGCCTGTTCAAGACGCTTCGATCATGAATGCGCAAGTCAACGTGACTGTGGCTTTCGACCCTCGTGTGCACGCAATGCTTGTCTCACCCTTCTGCGTCCGGTTGCTAGCAAGAAAGTCTGACTTCGACTGATGTCTCCATCGCCAAGCAATGTAAAGGCCGACGACACTGGAACATAGACGATCATAGTAAGCAAGAGAAGCTTGAGGTTAAACGTATGAGAACAGGAAGCAGTGAACGGACAGAAAGGCTCCATAGGTCAGATATATGATAGCGTTGGAAGCCTGGACGGACGGCTGTCCCATTACACTGCGTCCCAGTCGTGGTCTATGATAGTATGAAAAGAAAACGGTAACGGTAACGGTAACGGTAACGGAAATGGAAATGGAAATGCAGATGGAAATGGAAACGGAAACGAAAAGGCAAGTTTCCTGCAGTGTTGATTGTTCTCGCAAGTCGAGGTTCGCGCGTGTCGTACCAAAGAAGTCGCTGGCTACTGCCCCACCAGAGAAGAGAGCTTGGGACGGGGCACGCCATGATAAGGCAAGCCAATAGATAAGGTCCGATCGACTCGCATCAAGCGTCATGGCATTTGTCTTCTGTCACTGTCACTTCATCCATCTTCTGACGACCAGTCAACAGAGGAGGCTCATATTTACTGCCCAGCGTTAGGACTACAATCGAAGTTGACCTTGTGTTCAAGCCAAGGCATTGTGGAGACTTTCCATCCGTTTTGAAGAGTTTAGTGGTGGCAGCACGTACACTGACAGACTATCTATCTAGACATCCGCCGTTCTGGAGCAATCTAAGAGCAAATGTTGGTACAAAGTAAATGTAGCGAAAAGGTGGAGGTAGATCCCACTGAGATTTTCTGACGAAGATTGACACATCTGAAATACATCTTTGGCATTAGCCGCGCGCTCAAAGCCAACGACAGCGGTGATTGAGATTTCAGAAGGTAGATCGAAGTTCGCAAAAGAGAAACCACGCCAGCCATATTGAGAGGAACAGAAGCGACAAACTTTTTTATCTATGTGCAAGGCCACAGCAAGGAAGACAGGCTGATAAGCAGCAATTATCGTACAGTGCTTGGGCCCAAGGGAATCAGGGGTAGCAACTCTCTTTAGCCGGACAAGTTCTGGGTCTCGTATGGAATCTCGAAGACCATTGAGCAGCAGATAGCCACACAAACGACAACGAGATCCAACGTGGTATACAACGTGCAGTATACAAACGGAACAAGAAGAACTATCTTATCTCTGGATATCCACACGAGACGGCCAGTACAGAAGAGACAATCAACAAGACGCGAGACAGAAGTTGGTGTAAGAAGCGAAGGGGTACATGAATTCATAACAAAAGGGAACAGTGGAGGAGGAGGGAAGGTGGACCACCAGACTGAAGAAGTGTAAAAGAACGAGAATCCTCTGAAACAGCTGTTAAGAAAAGATTAGAACTCCGCACATGATCTAAGCTCTTCTGCGCGACGTACAGAAAAAGAAACGAAGGGATTCTATCTAAGTCCACACCAAATCTGAGCCGTGAGCTGCGATGGCCGTACATGGTTGATTGTCTTTGCTGGGATTCTCGTCGAACTTGACTTTCGAGGTGCCGAAATCATAACGCCATTGATAGAGACAGCCGGAACCTCAGATTCGTCGATTGCCACAACTCAGTGCGATTCGGCTTCCTCCCCTGAACCAGCTGGCATGACGCTGGATTGAGTCTGATTGTCGGCCTGCGGATACACGTACTGGAAGAGAGTAGCACCAGAAGCGGTTTGGCCGGTAGGGTAGTAAGAATATGGACCGCCTGGATATTGCCCATATGCTAAGCCTGTGTGCGGATACTGAAATTGGCCCATTGGTTGTGCAACCGACGGGTGGACCATGGGATGAAGTGAGGCAGTGGCGGGCGACGCTCGGAGACCTGCATTCGAAGTCATCGGTCCTTGGCTACCGCCTTGGTGGTAGTATGCCTGAGAGTGGCGGTTAGGAGACATGCCCGACACGTTATCTTCGTGAGTAGCATCGAACGCCTGAGCTGCGTACTGGGCGCCAGACGGGCCAGCATTGTATTGAGCGTGGTAGTAAGAGTACGGGTATGTACCGGAGTATAGAGCAGGGCTAACGGCGGTCTGGAAGGTTTCACCCGAACGACGTGGAGGAGTGAAAATCTCCGCGGCAGTGGGCAAGGGAACACCCATCTCCAAGGCTCGATTATAGAAGTGCGTGACTTCATCACCGCCGTTCAGGTTCGCAGTGTTTCTCCCCATGAAGTGAGCCCCTGGTGGACTTCGACGACCTGCTGTACGGCGTGCGGGCGGTTCGATAGACTCCTTGCGCTCAACTCGGAGATGGAAGCCGTCTAGGGTGTGCTGCACTCCAGTTAGCATCTTTCGCATTCAACTTCCTGTTGGCTTTCTCGTACCTCAGCATCTAAAGCTGCACAGGCCTCCTGCTCACTGGAAAACTCAACGAAAGCGAATACGTTGACTCCACTATCTGGGAGAAAGTTAGCATCACAGCACTGACACCGGGCTGCGTGACAACATACTGTTGGCCGACGCTTTGGCAACGATCTCGACACTCCTAATGTGTCCGAAGCCGCCGAAAAATCTCATCAGCTGCTCCTGGGTGACTGTTGGTGGGAGGCTGCCGACGAAGATAGTACAGTCCTCTGTCACTTTGCGCAGTACAGACATCTGAGGTTGGAAGACAACACGTCCAGGGCCGAACCGATTCGTAGGAGATAGGGATTGACGGTTCAATCTGGTCTTAATGTCGGCTGGCATCGCTGGCTGTTCCAACCTATAGACGGAATTCTCCCGAAAAGCCTTACAGAATGTCAGCGTATGGTTAGACCCGGAAAAGCATCGTCACATACCGCCTGAGCATCACGACAGTCTTGGAAGTATGCAAACATGACCCAGATGCCTTCAGGAAGGCGGAACATCTCTTTATCTGTCTGGGTATTATACCAGAGCTTCTCGATGGCGCCATATGGCTCGAGCACACGACGAGCCTCATCCTCCGTAATGGGGCCGCCAGATATCTTGGATAGAAACAGGGACCCTGGGAAACATGAGTTTGCGAAGATACTTGACCTTCGAGGATGACACTCACGGTTTACTTTGGCTCTCTCGGTACGGCATGGACGCCCATCAATGAGCCGACCTCTACCCTGGTGAACCGCTTGGTCGGCGTCGGCAACGTTCTTCACCCGTGTCAGCTTTTTAGCAATGACTAAAGAATGATGTTATGCACCTCGTATTGGCAGAATGCAAAAGGCATCCCCTTCGAGTCTCGACGAATCTTAACCCATACAGTACCAAATTCCTGGAACACTTTGGTAACGGAAAAATCGAGTTGGTCATCGGTCCGAAGGGACGAGAGACTGTATGTGTTAGCAGTCACAACCATCACTTCTGGTGTGAACTTACTTGGCAACGAAGACACAGGCAGTTGGAGGAAGCATCGCTTGAGCATTTTCCACAGAGATTTGTTGACCTGCTCTATCTTCGCGTGGTGTGAAGGTCTTATTGTTCAGGACGCAAGTATCATGAGTCGGTGTGACAGACTGTCCGGTTGGAGTAGGAGTGCCGGTGTCAGTCTCGGAGCGGCGACTGGGCGTTTCCTGAAGGCCAAGGCTCGAGGGACGTTCATGACCGTGGGTAGGAGACACAAACGGGTCCTCGGCCTGACTGCCACGGGAGTGTTGGACAAACTCGGAAGAGGAACGCCAAGAAGGGCTATCGATACCGCCTTGAGTCCGTAGACGTCCACTCGGAGACGAATCAGCAGAAGCTGTGCTGGGATGTTTAGAGTTGCCCGAATTTCCATTGCCGGAAATGGAAGATTGAACCGAAGGAGGGCCATAAATTGGATGACCAGCAGAACCACCAACAATTGGAGAGCTTCCCATTTGCTCGTTCTCGGTGGACTTAACGTGGACCGCTTTCAGGGATTCGAGCAAAGCTGCAGTAGCGTCTACGGAGGCGTTAGCATTGCAATCATAAAAAACACGACGAGAACAGTCCTCTCATTGTGTGAGAAGCTAGATGTAATGGTATCAAAGGAAGCGCTGATGTTGATGCGACAGGGCAGAGCAGGGTGGAATCTTGCAACAGCGAGAAGTTCGAGAGAAGTTTTCGCACAATGCCAACAAGGAGACATCGAGTAACGAACAATGGCAAGTGCAGGGTCTCATGGTCAATAGATAAACTTCATGGTTGGTCGGCGGAGAAGTCCGGAAGTCCAATGGTTTGGAGGTGGACAGGTTGAGAGATAGAGGTAGCGGGATAAGGTGGTGGAGAAGTGAAAAAGTAATTGAGAGATTGGACGATTGAACTAAGCAAGAGCTGAAGAAGTAAAGAGTGGAGCGTATATGCGAGCCAAGCATGAGGAGAGGAGAGCTTAGGTGGATAGAGGAAGAAGGGTGGGGAAGTCGGAGAGGTAGCAAGGTTTAGGAAGACTTGACATTGAGGATAGAGGTAGATGTCGACGAGAGACTGCAGGGTGGAAAGGACTTACCATGCTGTCCAGGTTCGGAGGGCGTAACCGGAGAACTATCGCCAGCAGCGGTCTCGCCATACGTGCTCGCGGGAGATGGTTCGAGAGTAACAGACTGCTTGACCTCGGAGGTGGAGGTCCGCTTCTCGACGGACGAAGCAGATGGAAGAGCAACACCCTTGGAGCCACTCACAGGAGAAGCTTTAGCAGATTTGCTCGGTGTCGCCGGCGAGTAAGGAATCTTGACTTGCTTCATGGTGCTTGGAGGTATGAAGCTCGAGTTACTTTGAAGGAGTGTAAAGAAGGTGTTGGAAGATTGTTCCCTTTCAAGGAATGTAGTCACGCAAAGAAGAAGAAGATTGTGTTACTTGGGTTGAAAGCTTGGTTCGAACAGAAGCTGAGTACAGCAGCAGTTTTGCAGAAGAGATTGAGCGGTGCGGTCTGGCAGGAAGACTTTGGTCGGTAAGGTTGCAATGCAGTTGAAGAAAAAAAGAGACATTTTCCTTTGGGGGGGGGACGGGGTTATATAGACGTCAGCAGAGCCGGGTAAGCCAAGGTGATTACCTTGGGCAGGTACGTGTTTCAGGTCCAAACGGTGCGCTAAGATTAACATATCGAACTACTTAAGGTAGTGACGGTCATGTTCTGGCCCAAAGAGTCTTGACTTTATTGAATTCGACATAAACGGAAGGCTCATGATTGGCAGAGCAGGCTTGGCAAGATTAGGGCATGGTCCGAAACAGACGCTACTGCTTACCCCGCAGCATATCTTGCTCAGGAAACGGTCAGGAATGACCTCAAAGGTCTCGAATACACCAAACGAGTCCAAATCAGGCTTCTACTTCAGCTGTCAATATTGATTTTGAGGTTTTCGAGTGGATTGACTTTATTGGAAGCTTCGAGTGCTTCGTGAGGGCGACCTCACCGTACTCACCTTCTATTACTCACCTCACCTACGTCTACATATCTTACCTTGCTCATATCACCGTCCCCAAGTGATACCAGCTAGGGTCAGGTACGTGTGATCGGAGACCGCCCCCTCAAGCAGTTTCCCATGGAGCTATGGCGAAAGCTTACATCAATCTCTCCCAATCACTTCAAAGATGCCTGGAGAAGTGAGAGGGAATCCTTATCAGCAAACAGCCGGCGGCAATGCGCGTTTGCGGAGCTGGAATTACGGAAAACCTACCGGTACCTGCCACATTCACTGGTAGATGTGAGCTTAGAGCGGCGGGCGGCTGGATCGATCTGATATTGGAAACTTTGGCGCTAGGATCGGAAGGATCGACGCTAAGCGACTCGGTACCGGACCTCTCACGAACACCAAGATCGAAGGGAGAATTCCCAGCCGTTTGATAGAAAGAAACAAGATGTCATTCTCTCAAGAACACATGAGAAGCTCGAACAAAGTGCCCATTGGAAGTGTCTACCAGATATACCTTATAGTTAGAAATATCACATAGAGAAAATGCTTTGTTTCGACACGTATCCTGTGAGTCTCAGTGTTCCTGTAGAATCGACCCTCAGAAACGTTAGGGTTTATACGCGTGTGGCACGTGCTGCCAAGGCGTAGGGCTGTCCGACGGAATTTGCCGAACAAGGACGTCACTCGCGTTTCGGGAGGGACAAGTGATATGTTCTTAACTTATCAGGAATCACAAACAGTCCAGTTTGAGCAATGCGGGGTTTTTAGCAATAATTTGTGGTATTGACTACCTATCAAGGCATTCAGGTCTTCACACTGACTTGAGCTTTTGAAGATGAGACCCACACCACAAGTATTCGCTGCCGGCTTCTGGAGGCGGAGTTTAGATGAGTTCAAGCGAGTATCCGTCATCGGTCAGTTCTCCAGCGCCGCCAGGTCCAGCTCATGTGCTCCACAACAAAAGCATTATCTCCATCTGACAGTCCGATTGCTGAAACCTTGAAATGCAGCGTTAAAGCAAGAAGGCCTCCGAACGCCCACAAAACCCTTCTACCTCCTCGACTTCTCCGACCCTCACACCATCCCAGCATGCAAAACCATGTCCGACGCCGACATGGACGGCTTCTCCACCGTCAACCTCGACCACGTCCCCTCTACCCCGACCGAACCCGCCCACGCCCGCTTCCACGGTCGCATCTCGAACGAACTGCCGCCGAACAGACCGGAAATCCAACGGTCGGGCTACGCGGCATGGCGCAATCACGACCGACGCGCCACGATCTTCGGCAAGAGCCTCTGGGACATCGACCCCTACACCTACCTGGCGCTGCGGATCAAGTCCGACGGCCGCAAGTACTTCGTCAACGTCCAGACCGAGTCGATCGTGCACACGGATCTGCACCAGCATCGGTTGTATGCCAAGAGGCCGGGCGAGTGGGAGACGGTGCTGATCAATTGGAATGAGTTTGTGAGGACGAATCATGGAGCGGTTGTGGAGCCGCAGACCGAAATGTTGCGACAGAAGGTTAGGACGGTTGGGATTGGGCTCATCGATAGGGTGCCGGGGCCGTTCGATATAAGTGTCTTTAAGGTATGGGCGACGAACGGGCTGACTGATGAGGACATGGCAATGGATGGGAGGACGAGGGAAGATGGGTATGAAAGAAGGAAAGTAGAGGAGGTCGCCGAGGCGGATATCCCTGAAAATGCACTCAGATAAGCTGTACATAAAGTCGAGGGGTCATGGTGGCAATTGAAGGCTTTTCGGCACCAGGCACGGTTCGTGATATGTAGTGGATACCAGGAGCATGAAAATCGTTCTCAATCTAAGAAGTCTCCAACTGACGTGTCCGGTAGAACGTCCACTAACTTCCTGCCTACCAATCTCTCGAACGCTTCCTGGTACTTGTCTCTTGTCTTTCGCACAACCTCTTCTGGCATCTTTACACCCTGCTTGCCTTTCAGACCTTGATTTGTCAACCAGTCCCGTAAATACTGCTTGTCAAAGCTATCCTGCGTTTTGCCGACTTCGTATGAGGCAGCTGGCCAGAAGCGCGACGAATCCGGGGTAAGGACTTCGTCTACGAGTACAATCTCGTCTGTCTTGGTGTCAAGGCCGAACTCGAATTTCGTATCCGCTATAATAATGCCACGCTCCAGAGCGTAATCTCGCGCCTGCCAGCGATCATGAGTGCCGAATTGCTGAGGACTATATCATCGTAGCATACCGTTTTATAGAGTGATAAGGCTAGCTCCTCGATGCGCTTCGCATACTTGTCCCCCACTATGGTCGCAGCTATGATCTCCCTTAGCTTCGTTGCCCAACTCTCGGCTACTCCGTCTGCCCACCTTGATCCGGGCGAATGTTCTCGTCGTTCTCCCCAGCTTCTGCTTTGGTACTCGGTGTGTAAATCGGTCCCTCGGGGAAAGCCTCGCTCTCGCGAAGAGCGCCCTTGATCTTCATCCCATGAACCGTGCCCCTCTCCTTGTATTCCTTCCACGCACTCCCGGTGATGTAGCCTCGTACGATGGCTTCAATCGGAAAGATCTGGAGCTTGCGGACTTGCATACTCCGGTGCAGTAAGATCGGATGGAGTTCTCGGGGTACTTTCGGTGGAAGCTTCAGAGAGACGAAATGCGTGCGTAGATCTGGGAGGGCGGAGGACAGGTAGGAGAACCAGAAGTCGGACAGCAGAGTCAGGAGGATGCCTTTGTCGGGAATACCCTGCTTCCCTTAGCGGTGGACGATCCTGCGGAGTCTGGGATAAGATACGGTACATTTTCCATGACCACATCGTAGGCTGAGATGCGATCGGTTGCAACGAACAATAGTATTCGATCATCTACGGCATAGAGATCTCTGACTTTGCCCCGCGCGACAAGAGGAAGGCTGCTGGGAAGGTCTGTCTGCGTAACAACTGCCGCATCCATTGCTTGAGTAAAATGATAGTCACTCAGCAAAGGGCAAAATGTGAGTACGAATGGCTCGAGTACAAGTACAGTAGATCACTGGACGGTGGCACATTTTTGGCGGGGCAGTAATTGAATCTAGTGGGGCAGCTTCAGCCTTACGAGTTACTGCACGGTACAAAGTACAAAGTACTTGTCCGGCGCGTTTCCCCAGCAAGCTTCGTGTATCAATCGAGGATTCTCCAACACCATCATGCGTCATTTTCTCCGCCCCATCTTTGACGGACAATGATAGTCGTGCAGTTGCGTCAATATGTCGCGCTACCTGACGCCTTCCAAAGTTGGCCTTTTGGCATTGATATCGCTCTATACTGACTCTGTTATTGGTACTGCGTCTACTATACCTATACTGTCCTTCATTGTCTCTCATATCTTGCCACTGAATGCATTCAGTGCTCAGACTGGCACGAGGCAATTAGTTCAGAACGTCGTCATCTCGATTGATGATTTTCAGGCTGCTACGATCACCCATGCCTCTGGGATTCCCGGTCGGACTGTTTGGGATCTCTTGTTGAAGAGGTTGTGGGAGATCAACTCCTTCGATGCGCTGCATGTGTTCTTCGACCATCTGTCGTCTTTGTTAGTCAAAACTCGCGAGGAGCAACTGAAGGATGCTGAGAACGGTGGCGCGCCTGCTATTGACCGGATGCTTTTGTCGAGGACCTCTCCACTGGGAGTTTTTGTACGAAGAGCCCAGCTCGAGTTCACGCGACTGCAGTTCCATGATACAATGGTCTTGTGGAAGAGTTACATCGCATACCGGGAACCCACCCTATCTATGTGGAAGAAGAGGAACGCCGCTGCCGGCAAAACTAGCTTTGATGTTAATCTACCCGGGAATGGTCTAGGTTGGCAAGACGAATTGACAGAGGTATTGTATGGAGATCTTCAAGAGAGCGGTGGGGAGGAAGGCTCCGTCAGTACGGACGATGTTGAACGTCTGCTCGAATTCCAGGTAGATGGAATGCAGAGTATGTTGGCGACAGAGGTATCCTTGTGTGGGATGGATTTGCGTTAACAATTGCGGCAGAGATGGGGAACAGGCTACCAGAGGACATGAAGGAGCAGTTCCGCAATATGGTTCACACAGGCGTGACGGTGCCTAGTCTATCTCACTATGTAAAGTACGCAGCGTTCTGTTGGCTATGCATTGAGTAGTCCGAGCTTGTTAGATTGGCCTGACTTTGGACCAGATTCTTAGATGCTTGGAAGGCTGGAGACTACCCTTCTTCCTTCGACAATCTCCATCGTTACTTTGACTATACAATGCACAACCGCGACCGTACCTTCTATCAGTATGCCCTCCTAAACCTCGCGATCCTTCAAGCCAACTTTGGTTGCTACAGCGAAGCGGTGACGGCAATGCAAGAGACTATCTCTACGGCTCGAGAGAACAAGGACATGGGATGTCTGAACTTCAGTCTGAGCTGGCTCTACCACTTCGGTAAAGCGCATCCTGGAGAGATGGGCGAAGTCAGCAAGAATGGCATGCTTGGTACGGAAAGGGAAGCCTTGGCTTTCTTGAGAGCGAAAGCAAAAGAATCCGGCATGTGGAGTCTTCTCAGCACTACGTTGTTGAGTGAAGCGAAGTTGCTACTCACAAATGTGAGCCGTTGATACTAAAAGGGTCGAGGATGTCTTTATTGACTAATGATGATATATAGGGGGACAGCGTAGCCCTGGCCTTCGAAAATGTTGTCAAAGCGACTCATCTCAATATCACAAAAGGTCTTACGGCCATGATAGGTGCTCAAATGGCTATGCAATCATCCATCTTTGGACGACTGGGTAAATACTTTCCTTGCAGCGTGATGTGCTACCAGGCCTGACTGTCGGCATCTTCTCAGGTGTCACACAGCTTGCTTGGTCGTATGGCGAGATCTTTCTTCAGTGCTACGCAAGTCAATCACCAACAGAAGATGGGCTAAAGTGCATTTGTCGGAGCTCAGAACTGGTAAGACTAACCAGCCTTTGAATGTGCGAACCAATGGCTGACCCGGTTGATCAAGCTGGCGCGCAGAGGCCGTTATGACGAGGCTATGGCTATGCTCGAGGATATTGATCCGGAGACATTGCGCACTCTAAAGTATCACCAGTACTGGACGATCTGTTACGGCATGTCAAAGCTCCGAAGAGCGCTTCATAGGTAGGAGAACTCGTTATCATAATACCGCCCGAATTCTGCTAATGAATACGAAGGGGGAATCTTCTCGCAGCAGGCCACTTTCTTGCGCAGCTCAGAGCAGCCCCAGCACCCGACAGCGAAGTCGCCTACTCCATCTCGCTGCTCCACCTAGACCTCCTAATCCGGCAACAAAACTACTCGGCTGCTCTCAGCACGCTTGAAGAATACCACACCAAGCTTGCCGAAGAGAAGTCGGATATCTACCAACGCGTCAAGCTTCTGACGCTGAAAACGCGCATCCTCGACAAATGCGGCCGACCAGAAAAGGGCTTCTCCATCGCCGTCCGAGCCGCGACCATCGCCCACCGAGCAAAGCTGCTGCCAGCATTGTGGGACGCCATCGGCGCCGTGAGTAATATCCTCATCAGCCTGAGGGAATTCGCCGCGGCCGGAAAGATGCTGGATAGCATCATGCCGCAGGTCCTCGAGTGCGAGGACTGCGACTTGGCGGCTCGGACGTACTCCCTGCTCGTTGATGCGCAGATGGGTCAGGCCGGTCAGGCGAATCCTGAGACGCCGAAGCGCAAGGAGCATTTGACTAAGGCGCTTGAATTTATTGACGGCGCGTTCGCGGAGTTTTCACGCATCGAGGATCATCAGGGCCAATGTGAGATGATGGCGAAGAAGGCGACAATCATGCATTTGGTCGGGGATCTAGTGCTTGCGAACGATTATGCGGCGAAGTATCTGGACATTAAGCGGGAGGCGGCCATGGAGAAAGTTTAGGGATTATTCTTTTAATGGGGGTTATTCTTATGGGTATGACAAGAAGGCGTCTGGTGGCTATCTGGGTGCCAGCAGGATTTCTGTTTCTACTGCGGGATGTGCGGAGACTAACCATCAGCATAAGAGAGAGGTGATGCTTTCTCACTTCAAAGTACACGAACTTGATAGCATGTAAGGAGTAGGTAGTTGTGGCTTTGCAAGTCACAATCGTCCACCACTAATAATCCTCCTCAGAGAAACTTATAAAGAGGATATCAAGTACGCCCTTATCGGTATCTCTGTGAATTTCCATCCACCACTCTGTGTACATTGCTTCCTTACGACTCAACCCATACCCTCCTGACACTACCAATAGCCTCACTGTCCTGCTTTACTCGTCTTTCTTGTGGTGATTCACCTCGGGATTCCAGCTACACGTCTTCGTCAGTACGCTTGCTCTTCGACTCCATCTACTCATCATCCTCTCCCGCAGTTCAATAGCCCATTTTCGATCACTTGGTGCTCATACATTGTTCAAGCGATGGATCATCGCCTGAGTTGTTGAGATATACGAGATTGCTGACTTACAATAGAGTCTAGGAATCACCTCGTCGTCAGCTTCTGTATAGGATGGTCTCACCACTTCGGACACCAATAACTGGCTCACTGACCTTATCACCGTCACCCCAGAAGTAATTCTTCGTCCTTATATTCTGATAAGGGTACTCCGGGCGCTCATCCAGCGCCGGCTCGTGAGCCCAATGCTCCCAATGCTCGGTCCATAGATTCCAAGCATTGGCCGCAGCAATTATCAAGCAGGGAATAGTAACGCTAACCCAGATCAGTCTGTACTCCTTGCCCGCACGTCGTCGTGTGCGAGGAGACGTACTAGATCGACAGCTTCCGCCACAGGTCTAAAAAACAGGGTCGTCAGTTGGTGTTACCCTTCCAAACATTGCTCCAGTCCTCTGAACATAGACCGGACTTACCGCTCGTCTCCGCCGCGTGGTGCTTCACGGCCTGCCTCTCCCTGTTGAAAGCATTGTCGGCCGGACCGCTGAGCTTCTCGGTGCTGGCGAAGCGGCGCTGCAGGTTGGAGCGCAGGACTGGAGATCGCAGCTGCTGGGTAGCACGCTGGGAAGCGCGGAGAAAGGTACGTTGAGGGAACATTGTGATTGTGATTCGACGTTGACGTTGTGAGCTGGGGCTGTTGGTCTGTAGGTTAGCTGTGTCGCTACGACGGGAGCATTGCTGACTCAGCCGGGCTCTGGCGCTGATGTCATTGGTCATTGGATCTCGCGACATGAGGGCGATCGAGGAGGTTTACCCCGAAATAAGTGGTGTATTTCAAACCGCAAACGGATTCCAATATCCAAGTCGAAAGCGGATGGATAGTCCTGAAGATCAAGGATAGAGCTATGAAGCGTCGAAAAGCCAGCTCGCCACGATGGGTCTTCGAATAACGACTTGGAATGGTATGTCTACTGCACCTTGGAGTCTTCAGCTACTAAGTTCGCATTGCAGTAAATGGCATTCGGTCAGTCATTAGCTACCTTCATGTGCTTTGTAGTCCTTCATTGCGCGATAGCTTATGGGAGCGCACCAGGTCGAAGGAAACAACGCCCCCATGCTGATCTGCGTACCCTACAGAAACCCGTTCAGTTATCAACCATGGCGAGACCAAAGGACCTTCCAGGTATGCTGGGATGTGTGAGCCTTTTCAACGTCGAAGGCTCATTTGACCAATAGGCTATGTTCGACATTCTCGAAGCGGACATCGTGGTCATGCAAGAGGCAAAGATTCAGCGCAAGGATCTACAGGATGACATGGTGCTGGTACCAGGCTGGGACTGCTACTTCAGCTTGCCCAAGCATAAAAAAGGCAATACCTGCTTCGTTACGAGCGTATGTTCATTCGCTGACATGCTTCAAGGCTACTCTGGTGTCGTGATCTACACAAGACAATCCGTGTGCGCTCCGATCAGGGCTGAAGAGGGGATCACTGGCAGCTTCTGCCCACCCACCTCCTCCACGAGCTACAACGAACTTCCGGATGATCAGCAAATAGGTGGCTATCCTACGACTAGCCAGCTTGCCAGCTCTACAGTCGACGCAGCAACACTGGACTCTGAAGGACGATGCTTACTTTTAGAATTCCCGGCGTTCGTGCTTTTGGGAGTCTATAGCCCTGCGAACCGCGATCAGACACGGGACGATTTCCGGCTCGGCTTTCTCGATGTGCTGGACGCTCGTATCCGAAACCTGGTTGCACAAGGGAAAAGAGTAGTGTTGACTGGCGATCTCAACATCTCGAGAGAAGAGCTTGATACTGCAAATGCCGAAGAAACGATGCGAAAGAACGGAATGTCGGGGCAAGAGTATGCCTCTACGCCCGCGCGGCGACTCTTCAACCAGCTACTGGTGGGTGGGAAGGTGTTTGGGGAAAGGGACGAAGGCAGGGAGAAGCCGGTGCTTTGGGATATTTGCAGGGGCTTTCATCCCACGCGCAAGGGTATGTTTACGTGCTGGGAGCAGAAGATCAATGCTAGGCCCGGGAACTACGGTGCTAGAATTGACTACGTGCTTTGTAGCGAGGACATGAAGGACTGGTTCTGCGAATCTAATATACAGGAAGGACTCCTGGTAAGATCCACGGGTTCGCAGGGGGATGAACTGTAGTGACTAACTTTCTGTAAGGGTTCTGATCACTGTCCGGTATACGCAACACTGAAGGACACCATCCTGCTGGATGGTCAAGAGGTTCACGTACGAGACATGATGAACCCAGCTGGCATGTTCAAAGACGGCAAGAGATTGCGTGAATACTCTATGAAGGATCTGCTGCCGCTGTCTGGTAAACTAATACCAGAGTTTGACCGAAGAAGAAATATCAAAGATATGTTTTCTCGCAAGCCTTCCCTTCCAACCGCACAACCATGCACCCCATCGTCAATCTTACCGCAGAGTGGCCATAAGCCATTGACCGATGTACCCGATGTACCTTCGACTGTGTCACAAGAAGCTGTGGTTCCACAGGTGGCTACCTTTATGGCGCCTTCGACGCCTCTACCATCACAGTCCTCTTCGAATCCAGCTTCTCCTGTCCCGCCAGCAAGTCCGGCGAACAGTACTAATAAGAAGCGGTCCTTTGGTGACACATCGACCAACCGTCCTCTCAAACGAACCAAATCGGTCTCGACAGCTGCCACTGGGGTATCTGCGGGAAAGGGGCAGCAGAGCCTGAAGGGCTTTTTCAAGCCCAAGACACCCATTGCATCCACCACTGATGGCCCTGGCAACAGAGATCGCGTACAAGCAACCCTCGGCAGCTCAGAAGACCGTACATACCAGCCAGAAAGCCATATCTCGGAAACGCAGACGAAAACCAGCACAGCACCCGCATCGCCAACACTTCACAAATCCCCTCTACCAAGCAACAACGGCACCGCCCAACAGGATCCCCAACCACCCTCCCTACCCCCCTCCCCAACCACCACCCGCACCACCTCCATCGCCGACCAAGAGCTCGTCCACGACCCCGTCATCAGCAAAGAGTCCTGGTCCAGACTCTTCACCAAACCCGCCGCGCCCCGCTGCGAAGGCCACCACGAGCCCTGCATCAGCATGCTGACGAAGAAAAGCGGCTTCAACTGCGGCCGCTCCTTCTGGATGTGTGCGCGGCCCGTCGGCCCGACGGGGACGAAGGAGAAGAACACACAGTGGCGGTGTCAGACGTTTATTTGGTGCAGTGATTGGAATGGAGGTGGGAATGGGGGTGGGGGTTAGGCGTTGTTTTTCGCAAGGGATATGTGGGAGGATAAAGATCAAGGGGGTTTTTAGTTTCGTGGAGTGTCTGGGTTCCAGTCGAGTTCGAGTTCGATACTCTGTTTCCATCTTCATGCTCGTCAACTACCTTCACGCAGCCAGCGGCTCTCTGTATTCGAGTGCAAGCTTTCTTTCGCTTTCACAAAGCTTTGAGGCAAGCGCAGCGAACGACTGACCCCTGCTCTCCCGATCCTTCCAAGGAACTCCTCCCTCATCACATTTGACTAACAGAGACTATCCGCAACTCTCCTTTTCATACACTTTCGGAGCGTTTCTCTCTCCACATCTCCTGATACACGAACTACAACTATCTATCCCACCGCGCCCATTTCTCTCGCCGTTCGTGTTATTGACATACGGAAAGGGAGACAGATCTCTAAATACAGATTTTCCGGCGCGGGGTGTGGGTGTTCTTAGAGCTTGAGTGCGGGCAAGATATGGGTAGTTGGCATCGGCGGAGCTTACATGTTACTTACAAGAACTCCTTTTCCTCACTAGCGTACCCACGAACGTTCAGAGATTCTCTATAAAGGAGATGGGAAGAGGGGAGGATGAAACGTTGACCGGGAGACAAACCTTGGGTATTGGGATTGTGGCTGGTGGTGTTAAGCTTTCCTACATTATTCAAAAGTCGGACAAGACCTGTGATAATGATCTCTAAAGTAACACCGCAACCCAAGTGTCACCCTTAGCAACCATAACACTTTCTCTAGTTTTCTGATATTTCGATTCGATTTTATTTCCTCCTTTCCCTACTAGACTACTACTGAGCTAGCTACATTATTCAATCCCGTATCGACAACTTTCTGCCGGATCAAGATACAGGACCGCCTCCATCTCCATCATCTCAAAACCTCCATTCCCGCACTTCGACTGTTCCAACCAAGCCACCTCGACTTTAGAACCTCAAGAAAAGAAAACCAAGCGCTGCCGTCCATGGAAAGTTGACGTAGGTTGGAGGACGCTTCTGGATACAGACGTAGAGTAGAGAACCGCCTGCCTCGAAATAGGGTATTCAAAAGCCAACCCATTTGTACCGCGCAAGGGAAGTCGGTGGTCTCGTAAAGTTTGCAGATAAGGACGAATAGCAAACTTATAAGGTGTTTGCGTCGGGACAGAACGAACCCGCGGGCATACGCTCCAGCTCAGCGTTTGCGAGAAAGGAGTTGTTCTCCCAGTTGAATTGTGGCTCTGGCTCATATAGAGGAAAAGCGTCATTGGTGTGGTCTTCAGCCTCATTACCCATATTTTCCCAATCGCACATGCTGGAGAAAAACCTGAGATCGTTGACGCTGTCTTCGCTTGGGCCAAAGCTGATGACTGGATAGTCATTGGGTAGGACCGCTCCTGCTTGCGGTGCATCAGGGTCTGGCATAGACTCGTTGTATTCATCGAGCATAGTAGCAAACGCTTGGTCGCTAACGGAGCCGTCGAGATCAAAGTAGAGATTGCCATTGACTGCCGTTTCGAAGGTTGGAATGGGCTCGGGAAAGTTGGCCGATCCCAATAGTGTGGATACGTCAAAGGTAGCAGTTCCGACAGTATCGTTGAGAGAGGCAGTGGAATTGCCGGGTTCGATATCGGTAGTGGAAGAGATCGAGGCAGATGCAACAATTAGATCACCAGAGTTGCTACCCGTAGCGATTTCATGAGACTGCACCGCCACGTTATGGTCCTGAATACCGGTAATCTTAGCAAGAGCGGCAGCCTTGCGACGTGTCATGCGCCGTTTCTTCTCAGAGGGCTTGCGAGGCTGGTATTGATAGTCAGGAAACATCTCCGAATGTTTCTTCTTGATATCGTCGGCGACCGCCTTCCAGCGAGCATTGACCTCAGCCGACTCGCGGGACCACTGTTCACCAAGCATCGTCGCTTTGCATTGTTAGTGGTTGCTAGCTTAGGTATTGATTGGAAACTCACAGATGCGATTGTTATGATAGTCGGGATTCTGAGCTTTGATAATTGGATGGTGGTGTTGACGGTAGAGAATGAACGAATTGGGAGGCCGAGGAACCTTCGCAACCTTGGCTGCTGCCTTTCCCTTGTTGGAAGTTGTCATTCTCTCCGGTCCTGGAGCGAGTACAGAAATGTCTGGTGTGATGACAATTGCGTCAATCGTGGTATCTTCGAAAGCGATCACAGGAGATCCGATGAGTTGGCTAATGACTTAGCGAATGTTGACAAAGGTCAAATACTATGACTTACCTATAGCGGCTTTTGAGCTCTTCAACACCCTCTTGGGTAACAAGTGACTTGAGGGCGCCAGGGATGAGCAATACGCTGGTGTATCCTCGAGCGACCTGAGCAAGAGCGTTTGTCCAGATCAACTGGACAACGTGCTGAGTCTGGACGAGAGGGTCTTGCGCAACTGGATTCTGCACGTTCATTATTCCCGAGTTATCGTGTTGTTGATCAGTGCTAAGTAAAGAGTTGTGGAGACGAAGCGATTGGAAGTCATAAATGTGAGGTGGAAGTTCGAATTGGGTTGCCGGCAGCAAGGTTGATGGTTTGAAGTGATATAAAAGATGCGTGGTCGAGAAATTAACTGTGTTGGGTGATTGAGCTCAGTTACTTCAGCCGGAAAAGCGAGAGGTTGGTTCTTTGTGTTGAGCACCACCCAAAAGAGACCCAAGCGCAAAATAATATGCTACTGTAGAGATCCCACAAAAGTTCTCATTGGCTGCGCGGTGGGGTGAATTTTGACAATAGGAGTTGTGAATGTCCTGGCAACCTTTCGTCACACATGAAGTTCTAGCATTTAAGAACGCTCAGTCTCATCCCAAGAACACACTTTCACAGTCGAAAAGCTCGATCATAAGGTCTGGTATCAACTCCTAAACTCATTAGCAGTCATGGTGTTCTCGGCCGTTGGGTTTGACAACAATATTGCGGAGACTTTGAAGAGAAATCGCGATAGCAGTGAAACCGACGACGAGGTCTGTTCGATGATCGAATCGCGTATGAAGCAATTCCGACGTCACTACAACAAGAGTGGCCAACGCGACTCTTCGCTACCAAATATCGACGAGTCATTTACCCTCGGTCGTCGTATTGTCATCGACCCCAATAAACGAGTTGAGCCGGAGGTGTTGCTCGGCCTCAAACAGCTCCAAGAGACAGATGAAGAGACAGCTCAGATTGCGTTAACGCGTCACCCCACCTTGCCGATGGCTAAGACCACCGAGTTCACTAAGTACTCTGCGATGTACCGCTGCGCTATTCGTGTTCTCGTTGAAGAGTAGGGCATATACTTTCACCTATCAAACCGTGACACAGCTGACTTTCGCAACAGCGAAACCGACGTCTTGATTCAGCAATTGGGCGCCGCGGAACCCACCACCAACTTCAGACAAGAAGCCGTGAAGCTGTTTGAGCAATTCTTTGAAGTATGCCAGAGGCCCAACGAGGCGGAGATAGCGCTGCTTGCTCGAGTGGGAATAACCGATACAGCGCAGGTCACGATGTGGTGTTAGAAGCCTTCCTGAGATATTATAAGACATAAGGCTGATTCTTGGGGCACAGTCAATCAGAAACGAGAACGTATGAAGCCTCTTTTTGTAGCAAGAGCTATTGGCAGTGGGAATGGACCGGTCGCAAAATATCTCCGCCAGGAGCGTCTTGGCCAAGGAAAGCAAGTGACAAAGAAGAAACCTCTCACACTCCACTAGATTTTTCTTCTTTGGCATGGGGTGGGATGCCCGGGGACTGGAACTGGAATGCCAGGGAATTTTCCACCGAGCGTAGCTGCAAGGAGTAGAAAATTCATCCTAATTACAACAACAAAAACAGAGGCGAGTGAGACGGGAAATGAAAGATCATTTGAGTTCTTGTCGTCATGGCCACTTGTAGCTGCTTTGGTACGAAGTTAGTATTGGTAGCAAAGTGCGGAGCCTGTTATCGGAATGCTGTCGCTGCTGTTTTCTTGAGGAGATGAAGTCGCAACAAACTTTACTTCCCCCCACACCGACCCATACCAGCGGCGGCGGCGGCGCGGCAACGAACCTTATCCAGTCCAGTCCCAGTCCCCCACCCGACCCACACCCGCGGGCAGCGGCAGCGCTTACAGCGTTTCCCGCAGCCTCCACCGCAACCCTCCCCAAACTCTCCCCAATCCCCTCACCACGCCCATCCCCAGAACCCTCTTCTCCCCCAACGCCTAACCTCCCACAGCGCAAAGCAACCCTCACATTCTGCCATCTCCAGCGGCCCATCTCCACATCTCCACTCCCATCTCCACACAGCACACGATCTCACGGTCCAACTAATTCAGTGCATCTATAGAACGAGACTCACTACATACACAGATAGAATTATATTAAAATCCCCGCACAGCGCAGGTCGTGGCTCCTGCTTGTACCTGACGCCTTGTGAGACACCACGCTACGCTACGCTACGGTGAGGTTTCATTGTTTGCGCACAGGGCAGAGAGAGAGATCGCTTCCGTTTTCGGTCGGGGTCGGTTCGTTCTCTGTGCTGTGTAAAAATACCTCCTCTGTTCCCAGACATGGCCAGACATGGGCTTGCGGCTCTCCGAAGTGCGGAGTGGGGCTACCTGGTGGGCCGTACTTTCTTCTGGAAATTGGGAATTATGGACGACCAACCTCTTTGTTTTTTGATTGGTCAGAGTGCGTGGGCCAAGAGGTGGAAGTTACCAACCTCCTGCATTTCTGCGTTGAGCTTCATATCTTCCCAAAGCGAGATGACCAACCTCCACATTTCGGGATTTCCGGAATAGTTACAACACAGAAGAAGAGGTCCGCACGAGTTTCTCACCCTTGCGATAGTGGGAAGGGTTACAGTTGCTCGGGGTCTTCACCACGCCGCTACCTATGTGTTTCAAGCGGACAGACTAAGCTGCACCAGTAGAGCGTCGTTGTGTACATATCGATAGACACACTTTGTAAAACACCACTACCGGGTAGAAAGAGTACGGCGATTAGAGTTCTATGCGCGCAAAGGGAGTATATCCGTACAAGAACCCATGACCGTAACGAAGACCGCAAAGCACATCCATACACGACAGAGGTCCCGACTCGATCATTCCTGATACGACACCTTCCGCATCTCGCCGAGCCTCTGCCTAGCCTGCGCCAGATTATTCTCGAGCTGCAAGATCTCGACCTATTGCACAGGTTTATCAGCGAACCCGTCTCCACCAGAAGCCAACCTCTAGACAGTAGGCACGGGAACAAACCTGTTGCTCCATCTCGCGAATCTTGAACTCGTGCCCGCTCAGCTTCGCATAATCCACCACCTCGTTCTCATCCCGGTTCCGCTGACTGATGATGTCCTGCACCTGTCTGACCAAGCTCCTGCACGCCTCCGTGACGGCCTTGCTCGCACCCTCCAAGCGATCCTGCGTCTTGCTCATCAACGTCGCCTTGACCCTGCTGGCGGCCACCAGCTGTGCCGTCGAGGCCGCGACATCGTTGCTGGCGACGATGAGCTGTTCCGGGCTGTTGCGACCACTGATGACGCCGTCGGCCGTCTCGATCAGGGTGTTGGTGGATGTGGCGACGGCCTTGGCCGCGCTGATCAAGCCTTCCGTCCATCGGTTGTTGCGCTTGTAGAATGCCGTCCGCGAAGAACTGCCGCGGCCTTCTTTGACGATTTCCTGCTGGGAGGCGGTCGCGGCTCGGATGAGCTGGGCGATGGCGTTCGTGACGGCCATGGCGGCCTCGAGGATGGAGTCGTGGATCTTGAGCTCGTAGGTCGAATAACCGTCTCGTGGCTTTTTCTTGAGCTTGTTCAGCCGCTCCACTGCTGCATCAATCGCGTTGGCCGCATTAGTCAATTCGCGGTCGACGAGATCTCCAATATCGCCACTTGCACTCGTGATCTTGCCACCCTTTGGTGCAAAAGCGTCCGCCAGCTTTGACAGCTTCTGCAAGTTCATCAGCACTTCGTGGTTGTTGTTGATAACGACATCTGTCTTTTGTGTTGCTTCCAAGCCTTCAAGACGGAACGATTGTAGGCCTCGGAAGAAGTTGACTGTAGACTGCGCCGACTGTCGAGCAGCGTTGATGAGCTGGTCGGCCTTTCTGTCGTCCGTAGCGAACCGTGTAAGACCCTTGGTATTGCTGAGGACGTCGGCGATAGAGCCGGAAAACACATTCACAGTACGGATAATCTCCGCATGTGTGCTATTCGGGCCATCTGCAATGAAATTGTTAAAAGCCGTGGAGAACTCCGTCGCGCTGGAGGAGGCTTTCTCTATTTGTGACAATACGTAGGCAGGCGAAGCGTTCTGGTTCCCTGCTTGCATAGAAGAGTCAAGTTCGTAGAGAGCGTCGTCTACTCGTTGAACAGCGCTCTGCAAAACAGAATCTATTATGTCGTTGATCTTTTGGATGTTGCTCAGGAGTACTTGGTCAATCTGTTCGTCGAGCGCTTTGTCGGTGTCGCCTCCAGTCTGCAAAATATTAGCCTTTCGCAAGATGTACGAACGGCAGTGTCATTTACCATCTTCAGCTCGTTGAGCTCCAGTAGCGTTTGATCCATTCCGGACTTGTAGATTTCCAGCTCTTCTTCCTTTTCACGTAGAGCACGCTCAAGATCGCCATCACGCTCTCCGTACTTCGAGCGAACGTCTTCCAGAGCACGAGTTTTATTCTACTCGAGTTCAGTAGACCTCTTTGCCATGTGAAAATCTGACTTACCCGAAGTGTCTCTTCGAGGTCGGCCATCTCCCGGTTGTACTTGGCCAGCATGGAGGAAAGCTCCGAGCCTTTAGCACGATCTGCATTATCGGCCTTCTCCAGTGCAAATCGCAATTCGCGCTTGAGCTTCTCCAATTCTTCCCTGTTTCCGCCCGTTATCCTGTCTTTCTCGTGAAGAGCGCGATCTCTCTCGCGAATCATATCCGCCAGCTCCAGATTCTTCGTCTTGATTTCCCGCTCTAGCTTCTCCCGTTTGTCGATTGCTTCCTGCGCCGAAGCAGCTTTGAGCTGGACGCTCTTAAACTTCTGCAGGAGCTCGAGGTGCTCGTGCCGTAACTGAGAGTACAGCTTCGCCAGCGCTTCGTACTTGCTCCGCCACGTATTGACTTGATCCTGGAGAGCTCGAATCTGATCGTCTTTAGAAGTATTTTGCTGATGGAAATTGTTGTTCAGCTGGTTGAGTTGCGTCTCCAAATCTTTCATCCGCCTATCGTATTGTTCCAGCATCAGCTGATCCCGTTCATACTGTGCACGAGCGTTCAGGTTCTCCCGTTCGAGCTCCGCCATACGACCCTGAGTTTGTTGCTGATACTGGTCCCGCATCAACTGTTCTTGTGCCAGTCTTTGCTGCTCGGCTTGCAGACGTTGCTGCTCTTCAAAGTCTCGCTGAGCTTGCTGTTGTGCAAGCTGTTGCTGGTATTGTTGTTGCTCCCACTGCTCTTGCAGACGTCGCTGCTCCGCCTCGAATTCATCTTGTTGGCGCCGTTGTTCGTTCTTCCAGAATTCATTGATTGGCTCTGGGTCAGGAGCAGGCGCGGTTCTGGGGGCAGGGGTTGGGGTAGGAGTGGGTTGTTTTTCCACCTCTTTCGTTGGACGCCGTGGTAATGCCGGTCGATCTTCGTCTTCCGATAGTAAATTTGGCGGGTCTTGAGGTAGCTTTGGTACCGTAATCAGACTCGTCAGATATCTCAAATTAGAGCATTCGTAGTAGAACTTGACAAGTCGATAGTGTTGAGCGTCGTAACGTCCTCGTAATGGCTCGAGAGCGTCATCGTCTCCGGTGGCTACTATTGCGTCAACAATGGACCCCTATCTTTGCCACGCAAATAACCTTACTCGTGTGCATAGCTCGAAGCATGCTGGTTATAAACTTGTAAATGCCATAGCTTTCCTGCACCAGCGGTACCAACGCCGATATACGGCACTCATTATTTGCTCCGCTTCTGAAATTGGAGAAGATGAGTTTCTGGAAAGATTCTATTTGATCTTGTAAGGTCATGAGATCCGATATAGTCTCGTATCTATTCCTAAGGTTAAAAGGGATTTCATAATAAGCTGATTGGGCGCTGCTCACCCTTCGTTTGGGTCATTAATAGATTTCAGACTGATATACTCCTCATACTCGAAAAGGCCTTTAGCGAGTAGTCAGCCTCAACTATACACCATGTTGAAAGGAAGGTGGACAAACCATTGAACTCCGGATGTTGACGATGGAAAGCAAGTTTAGCTAGAAGAAAATAGACATATTCTCGAAGCAGCGGTCCGTAACCTGGCTTGACCCGTCAGTATTTTCTAATTGAAAGATCTTCCACAACCCCATTTCGGGGCGAGATCCAACAATGTCAGTAAGGAGGCCATACCACGGAGACCGTCCCCCGAGACCCCTCTGGTTAAACTCTCCAGCCAGTTGACATTGGCTTGTGCCTCTTTGACAGTGATCGGATGTCCCTCCTGTAAGACCTTATGGATAGTGATTAAGGCCTTGAATGTCTGGACTTCGTCGGCAAGAATAGGCTGCCTAAGTGGAAGTATAAGCCGCAAGGATCTGAACGTAAAAGACGAGCCCGCCGGGGCTTCTCGACTCAGGTGGACGCTCACACTTTCATGCCGGACCAGAAGGATTGTGAGGACTTATGGTCCCAGGTATAGACGATGCAGCTCCGGACATGTTTCCCTGCACTTTGTGAGTCTCAGTTTACCCTGCAAGCCAAGATTCGAAGGTCTTCGTACGTTTGGGCGCAGATTCCTCTAAAGTCACGATTATATCAGCGTGATTGATCTGATGAGCTAAGGGCAGAGTGAGGACAGACCGATGCTTGTTGCCTTCCGTATGTTGATCGCCAGGTCTGTCTCTGATCTGATTAAGACGTGAGCCATAAGCAAAAGCTCAACTAATGGTATATGTGAAAGCAACAAGCACTCACCTGCTCATATCCACGTTGCGCGTCGAGGCGCCGTACCCATACGACATCTTGTCAGCTCAGGAACCCACAGGCACAGTGTAATGAGATCCACACTGAACGAAAGAAGAGAGATCTTAAGTGTGAATGTTTATGGAGGGCGCATTTGAAGCTTGTAGAAGTTAATAAATAAGTAGGTAGGTAAGGTAAGGTAGGTAAGGTAAGTAGCTTCTGCCGTAGTCCGTGCTGCCCGCAACGTCACGCTTTCGCTGGCGGCCGCGTAGGCGTGGGCTTGGCACATCCTCATTGCTATCAAATACACGCATTATCTTGCGTTACAACTTGATGAGACTCATGTTCACAGATAGCAGATAATGGCGAAACTAGACGTTCAGCAGGTTCGTTTTACTAGAACTTGAATATCCTCTCAGCGAAGCATGATTTAAGTGCGTAGAAGACTTAAGCCAGCCCTACTCCTGCGCTAGTCAGGGAAGTTCTACAGTTGCTAAGGTACCTTATGGTCATGCTAGCACACCGGCCAGCGTTCATCCAGATCCTCCTGTAATAGAATCCTTATGGCCCATGCACTCAAACTCCGTACCCATGACCGATATGAAAGAACCGGCATCCAGTGTGAAGCAAAGTCGCTTCGAATAGCCATCACGCCCTAAGAGTCTTCGTTAGCATGTAACCATACGCTTCTCGACCTTGCATCCTCCTCCTGAGCCGCAGACCAACTGCCATGTGCCCCGTCATCATCCTCAAACGAGCTTGACACATGAGGTGTTGAGTGCTCCTGGTCAGGCAGTGCTAACGGTTGGCTGATGGGTGCCAAGTTGGGTTTGTCATCGAAGCCATCCTCAGCTTCCAGAGACCCGATATGTCCATCTCTGCCGTCTTCGCGCGGACTGTTAGGCTCGGAGTCAGGAGGCGCTTCGACCACGAAAAGTCCGTCGTCACCAGCAACGGCATCAGAGACGGCATCCGCTGTTGGCCTGGCTGGAAGAGGCGGCGCTGGGACGATTCTGCTCATTGTGTTGTGGCGCCGCTGAGGTAACTTTGGCGGGGGAAGAGGCTTCCTCTTGGGTACATTGATTGGGGAAGTCTTGGAGCTCGGTCGCTCTGGCAGAGGCAGAGGAGTTCCCGGAGGGGGAAGTGGCCGCCCTCGCCCGATTGGGTGTTCTGGAGTACCTGCTCGCTCGGTGCCTGATGTGCCTTCGGCGGCTATTTTCTGTTCCGCATTACGATTAAGGACTCCCCAGCCCCATTTCTTTGCGGCGGCTGTTGCATTCCCAATTGATGGCATGGACGATCTTTTATCTGAAGGTGCTAGTGTTCGAGCGACTGACTGCAGAGCTGACCGCTTCTGGTCGTTCATGAACCCAGACTTGGTTGAAGTGGTACCTGTACTACTCGGCGTTCCTGGAGGGGCCTGGCTAGAACTTCCTAATGAAGACGTTACCACTGTCTCCTGTATGCTATCCCCGCCAGTTAGAGAGGTCGACGAGGAGCTTCCACTTCTGTTGATCTCCGCTAATGTAGATGGCCGAGAGGGCGATCCAACCGGGGTATCTGTGGGAGACGCAGGTTGCGAGCGATTAGTGATCGCCATCATAGAGCTGGCGGCGCCCTTCTGCTCGCTATACTTAGTCTCGGTGTTCACTGAGTCAATATTTGCTGTATCCGTAGTCACAACTGGGCTCGCAGCGGCGGCAAATGAATGTGACCGCATCGCTTTCGGTGGCTGCGACCGTTTCTGTACGCCAGTAGAGGATGCGCCACCCGTCTGATCTGGAGGTGTGACACTGGATACGACTCCTTTTCTTTCTTTCAAAACTGGTAGGGATGAATCATCCAAGGCTGGTATGCTCATGGCTCCCTCATCTCTGGTTTTCAGCATTTTCAAGTGCTCTATGCTTGGACCCGACTCCATTTCGAGCTCATTCTGCCCTTCTGCTTCGGTGCTGATTGAAAGCGAGTCAAAGACACTCGCTCCAGTAGTGTCGTCCGCCCAGATACCACCACGGAAACGCTGATGCGTAGTATCTGTAAACGGACAATCATCCCAATGTGGAAGTACTAGCGTCTCTGCAATGACCTCTCTTATTCTGCTCTCGATAGTGCGCAGAATGATGCCGTAGGTAATCTGTCTTGAGCTTACGATAGGCTCAATGGTCATGTCCATGTCCGGCATCGTTTCAAAGGAAACCCATATTCGATTGCTCGGGGTTGGTTTGAATCGTACAAGGGCACGACCTTCAATCTTTCTGACTACTACAGCTAGAACAAGATTAACTTCTCGAGCCTTGAATCTCGAGCCGAGTTCGATGCGCGCCGTCGCCGCGACTTCGAGTCTGAAATTGCCATGGTACTTGAAGTCAGCCTCGCAACAACAATCGCCATCAACGGTGAGATCTTTGAGTCGAGGGTTGGTGATATAAGGTGCCTCTTCTCCTAAGTCTATCTTCTGCAAAACAATATCTGAGAGGAAGGCTGGCTTCTTGACACGGGAAATCTTCTTCGTAATCTTCTTACGTATGACTTCCTCGATCTCGGAGGTCTTATAAATTGCTAGAAATAATCTACCAATCAATCCATTGACCCAACGTGTTTGCAGATGCTCTTCTGAGGAGTGTAGTTGCTGTACCAATTTGATGATGTGCTTGGCGTCGAATTGCAGTGGTCTGGGTGGACTGTCAGGAGCCCCAGCGATTTGGTCTTGGTTCTGGAGGAGGGCAAAGTAGAAGTCTTCCTTTTCGGAACAGTTTTCCGAGAAGAGGTAGAATGGCTTCGATGTTGAGGTGATGTCCCCAACGTCCTGCTTCCTGGTGAGACCTAACGCATTCCGTTTGATCCAAAGCTCCCCTTCAGGTATTGGCTGTCCACCCGCGTAGATACTAACATCATGATGGGCCAAGGAGATGACATGCCGTACTTCAAGCTGCTCCGAGTCATCATAAAGCATCAAGTGGCCGTGTCTGTAAGTCTGTGAGCTCTCGTCGGTCCAGAGTATACGTCACCGTCTATACCTCAGAACAACGAAGAACACATTCCTGGCCTTCTTGACATTCTTTCCCACACCTTTGCCGCCATCAAGGCTAGGGCCTTGTTTTCGGTCGAAGATACTCCTGTACATGCTCTGGTATACACTTGGACTCTCTGCCGCTACTACTGCACCTGCTGGTGTTGTACGCTCCGGTGGTTTGCCATTGATACCGCCTGGAACCCACTCCCTGCACACCGCGAAGTAGCCCGCGGCAACATCAGGCTCTCGACCACGCTGAAACTTGCTAGCAAGGGCTGCTGTGCCTGATTTGAGTGAGTTATCGTCATCGCCGGGTCTTTGAAGGACCTCTGTCAACGTTGCTTCAGCGCTGGTTCTGGTTGATCGTCTTGGAAAGGTGAAGTATGCGTGTAGAAGGATAGAAGAGATGAGTAGAGGGAGCAAGGTGAGCCCGCCAATAAAGTAGATGATCAAGAACTCCGCGAAAGTGCCCATAACGAGAACGGGTGTATGGCGCGGGCTACGTCAGCATAAGCAAAACGTAGATGCGGAATCAACGCGTTAGTATGGCCCATAGCTTGAGTGCATCATTCTAGAGCATCGCAGACTATTACAAGTAGGTGGCTTCGGGCAGTACGTCGGTCAGCTTGGCCCGCAATATCGTTTTGCCGACATCTATATCGAGACACCAAAAATAACACTGTTCACAGCACATCACCTACCTGACCTAGAACAACCAGGTAACGTGCTACCGGTAGCCAATATCATAAATCGTGAGAATAATACAGACAACCTCTATGACTACTCGTACACAGATCTTACGCCATGCGCTATGCCTTTGATGGACTCCCACCTCATGAGAACCTTTTACCCTGAAACGCCGTCACCAGTCATATGCATTCCTTTCTCCCTCCTGCAACACTCCAAGGACAGGCTCGATCAACGCCTTCGTGCTTCCTAAGCTTGCCATATGTCTCGACCTAGTGTAGAATACGGGGCAATCTTTGCTGTCGCACTTGACTGGTTCTCCCCAAGCTATACCAGCACAAGATCGACATACTTTCTCTAAATGCACGGCCTTCTTCTCTGCCTTGGCTAGGCGTGAACGCAGAGCGAGTAGAGAGGTATCGGCGCGCTCGAGACATCTGTTGCAGATTGGAAGCTCTGCCTCGAGTTTGTCTCGACATACAAGACATGACGAAGATCTCATGTACGATTCAAGGGTTTTCTTTGAAACGGCCTCGTCTTTGGTGCCCGTAAGCATAGCACTTTCGACACGACGAATGCGTTGAAGTTTGGGCATTTCGTCGTACCACTGCCGTACATTGGCACCCACGAGATTGAAGATGCGCTCCAGCGGTGGGATCAGGTTCTTCGAGATGTAGTATTCGGCGTCGAGCTCATTCTGATCATTCTGCAACAGCACCTCCGGTGCCACACATCGGTCGATGAGCCTCGCCCCTGGCGCGCCGGTGATGACGACATAAGGCACACGCTCGCCATACTGTGGCTCGGCACGGGGATCCTCCAGCATACGCTTGGTGCTGATAAGCGCCCCTGGAGGCGGCAGTCCTCTGTCGCTGTAAGTTCCTAACTTCACCTCTTTGGCGAAGCAGAAATCTTGGATAGACACTTTGCCCTTCATTATCTTAGTGCACTGTTGCTGGAAAAATCGCTTCACCTGACTCAAGTCCGCGGTCCTAAACAATATCTTCAGTGCCTTCTCTTCGATCTTCTGTTCTGCTGGTGTGCCATCGCGGCGGACCGTCTCAATGCCTTTGGCATCAAACTCTGGCTCTTTCTGGTCCCTGCTCTCGTACTTGAAGCCAACGTAGCGCTTCTTCGCTAGGAGTACGCAAGGGAGGTACACCTTTTCAAACTTCAGCTTCACGGGCTTCGGGTTAATCCTTGTGATCGTGTCTGCGATCTCTTTGCCGATATCGAAAGCTTGCTCCTTTGTACGGCCGTTAAGGTACACAAACAAGCTGTCTGTGTCTCCGTAGACGACCTCCGCACCCCACCTTTCGACCGAATGAATCAATGCAATCGCTTTCTCTAGCGTCTCTCGTCCCGTCTGGACGATACTATCAGCGATCTCTGAGCAAGGCATACGGCCAGAGAATGATGCTGATGTATACCCGTACGTGACATTCGCGATTAGTTTCAGGGCTAACTGTCTGTTATTGAGTAGCCGTTGCAGCGTCTTGTCATCCCTGTCTAACTTCATGCCGCTTTTGACCATGACCCTGGTCTCGAGGATCTCGCCCAGCATCTTTGCAAGAAGAGACTTGCGGAGCTCAGGCCGGACGTACATGATACCATTCGGCGCAATATTGATCTGATCTTTGAAAAGCTCCAGTAGCCGTTGCTCCCTCTTGAAGTCCATGAAACCCATCTTATTCTGACCTCTCCAGTTCACGACTCTGCCCAAGAACGTAGAATAGCAGTAGTTGTACGCGATCATTACGCTAGGATACAGCGACTGAAAATCTAGGACCAGTAATGGGCTATTGTAAAACGCACTTTGTGGCTCCATGACAAGAGGTAAACATTCCAATGCATTTTGCTGCCCGACTTGCTTCCTGCTCGGCGAGACCAATAGAAAGTTCTCGGGCTTAGCGATCCTGAACATCAGTGATTCGACCTTGAACTGCGATCCACGAGAGAAGACAGAAAAGAAGTCTACACCGAGTAGTCGAGCTTGTTCGCTCGTCCGAGCAACTAGCTCATTCTGCTCCAAAATCTGTAGGTTCAATTGCACCTTCGAGACATAGTAGTCAACGACTCTTGCAAGATCTCGCGGCTTGCCACTACTATACCACGCTGTGAGGTCTCGGTATGGATAATGTGGTATTCTTCGGTGTAATAAGTGGAAGACGACATTCTCTAGGGTATATTGTAGTAAGTTAAGCTCGCCCCGCATCGCACGCCAAATGTTGATCATATGACGGCCAGTTACTCGTATGGTCGACGTGTGATTGAAACCCCACTTATCATTGTCTTTGCCGAACCGGCCATGGGATTGGGACTTCATACGTGAAAACTCGTCGCAGAGGTTGTAGTCATATTTGAATCTGGCCCGCTCTATCAAATAGCCCCAAGACCCGCCATGAACTTCGTAACCAGTGAGGATATCTGGATCGTGATACCGGAGGATGTCCACCATTCGAGTTATCAGGTTCAGCTCCGTCGTCTCCTCCTCCACTTCCACACCCGTCTCTTGAGCTATCTTGCGCGCCAGGCCGCCGTGTTCAGACAGTGCTAGAATGCCGAGATGTGTCCCTTCAATAACACCGTTCGTTTCAAGGTCCTCATCGTCAGATTGCAGGCACCAAAAGATACAAGCAATCTCGTCCTGCTCAGGATTGGGGATCAAGCTACCTCTCGTGTTGATATGCACCTCCAAGCTCATGATACTCATGTACTGAGTCTCATGCTGCACACTCGATGAAGCCTGTTTCTGAGAGTATTTGAAACCATGCCGGTTCTTCTGGGTAGGTCCCTCAATCTGAGACAGATCTCCATTGGAGACAGCTTTATGGTCCTTGGCATCCACTTGAACATTGGATGTGCCCTTCATCCCATCCCGATGGTGCTGCTCCAACTCTAGCCATGTTGCGACTTCAGTCCGAGTAGGTGGTGGGTCCATGATCTCCCAGGTCTTTAGCTTGCATACTCTTCTACGCTTTTGGAAGGCCCTCTCTTCAGCGGCCCTATCAACGACCACGTTATACTTCTCTCCAGCGTTGACTGGGGAAGTACCTGTAGGATCGAAGTCCGGGAGATATGGCACGGTTAGGCTTCCAAGCTTGAACTCCTTTCCAGCATATTCTCGGGCACGTTCTGGTACATCCTGTTCGTCGCTATAGAATGCATCTTGATAGATTATTGACGGTAGCTTAACTTCTTTCATCATGGCTGGAAGTTGCGTTGCGATCGGAGACTTTTGGGCGAAGCACAGTACTCTTGAGTGGGGTGGTAGTCGAAAGGAAGCATAGATGCTATCCAGGCCTTGACGGCCTAGGTTTTCACCTTCGCTGTGTCGCTCTAGAGACGATGTTGGTACAGTGTCAGATCGCTTAGAGATAGATTTTGTATCACCGACTGAATCACTCCAGGAAACATGTTTCTCCCCAAAGCTTTGAGAATCTTTCAGTGGTGAGCTGCTCTGCTGACTGAGTCTCTTGATAGTTTCTGGGTCGTGGGGATCTTTGACTACTTGAAAAGACAAGGTCTTGTTGCCATTCGAGTCAACTCCCTTCGATTTCTCTCGAGATAGTAGTTTCGGTGCCGCCACAATGCTTGTATTCAGACGGTTTTGTCCATTCATAACAGGATCTTCCAATGAGTTCAATTGATCAACTCGAGGGTGGTCCTCGCCACTGATATGCCTGCCTGCGTGTAGAGAAGACCATATGCCGAATCCATGCGTTTCTCCATTAGCCGGACGGTTTTCGCAAAACGACTGTTGTTCATCAGGGTTGATTTTGCGCCTTTTGGTAGCTGACTCGGACTTCGAAACGTGTTCCACTAACCGCTTCTTGCGCGCTACATGACGAGACATATCGCTTCCATACTCTTCAGGAATCTCAAAAGCGTCCTCTTCGTAATGAGTACTATCTCCAGCATTTCGGATACCAAGGGCTTCCAATTCGGAGGAGCTATGGGGTGCCGGGATCTCTGAGCGAGTCAATGCACTTCGAGCCTGCTCGGCATCACTACCGCCGTTAAAATTTGGGCTTGCCCCTTCCGCTATATTCAAGTCACCTTGAGCTTCAGTCGTGTCGTCGAGACGGTCACCTTTCTTGCGTCGTGCGAGATCAAGGTTAAGCGCAAGATCTTCATCAGACTCGTATGGGAAGTCCTCAACGTCACATTTCCAGATACGACTCTCGTCAACGTCTATCTCCGCTGGCTCGGGAACTTTACCGTCCATGTCTGTTCGCGGTGATTTGCTCTCGAGTATCGAAATCTTGGCAAGATTCTCTGGATATAGGTCCTCCACACTTTCAAGCGTTGTCTTGATTCTGCTTTCGAACGGAGCTTTTCTGACAAACCCCTGAAAGGCAACTTTTCGCCCTTCGCTCTTGTTCTTTTCCTCTGAGATGATCGCTCGAACCCTCTCCATATACTCTTCCTCGTGTATCCAACCTCCCCGTTGGGAGCTTCTAGGATCTGCAGACACAGAAATCAGATCCTCTGGAGCAAAAGGGCTACTGTCCGGATCCACAATTCCCATCCTCGCTTTACGGCGTCTGGTTTCGTCACGCCATAGACCGGCCATACTATGAACAAGCTTCTCATCCGGCAATAGAGGATTAGTGCGTTCTACAAAGTCGTGGTGTATTGACCGGGGTTTGATTTCATCTCGATTGGCGATATCCTGGACGCAAGCGTCAACTTCGATGGAGCAGTGGCTCTGCCTTGGAAAGTCATCTGAATGCGAGATCATGTCTGGCGATATCGAGTGGTCGTGCCATTGATGCAATGAATTATTCATCTCCAGTTTATCCGGTACAGGTGCCCGAAACATGACTTTCCGGCAGTCAATGTACGCGCACCCATACAGATTGTAATCGCACATCCATTGGGCGAGATACTGCATGTGGCTCTCGTATGGCTGCAGAAACGTCTTCATAACAGTTCCTTGCCGTAGTATATCCGCCAGTCTGGTCATGTGCATTGGGTTCAGCATGTAGACTTTGAGGAAAAACTTGTAGCCAACATGATATCCATAGAAAGGTACCCCTTTGACTACAGTGATATGCGCAACGAAGACCGACTTCCCGTCGTACATGTTGCGCCTGTAGCTGACTGCAAGCGCATGGTCAATGGAGAGGTGAAGGCGTCGAATATAAGCATCAACTGCTAGGTCAGCGGGAAGAGTGGTATTGAAGGTGCGAATCACTGACCTTCGTCCGGAACTAAGCTGCCAGTATACTCCACGTAAAGGTAAGGGAATGCGCCATGGATATGGGCGCACACCTTCTGTCCCGTCTCCGTCGCGCCGAAGACTCTGATGACTGGCACCTTAGACGCGTCTTGTCGCTGTGAAGCTCCATTGCCACGGGGCACCTGTGGATCGAGTCCCGTACAAGGGGCCTGGTAGTGATCAACACCGTTCAGTCGCACCCGGAAGATCTCCATAAAGGAGTGTGGTGAGAGCAGGCCAAGCTTGAGGCAAAAGCAATGTCATGATGGCATTAGCAGGAGCAAGGTCAAGCATTCAATTACACAAGCTTAGCAAAGAATGTATCCAGAGATGGCTGGTGTTCTACCCAGTAACGCGATTGTAGATCTTCGCTTATGATTCGCTTGATCGATGTCATGCAAGACATACATCACGTGCAGGTTACGGTACGCTTATCCTCCGGCCCTCAAAATACCTCAAGGTACAACTGAGACTTGCCCATCTCTTGCCAAGTAGAACGGTATACGAGCGACCACCTTTATTTGACCACCTTAGTATGCTCGGCTCCACAAGATACTGGCCGTAACACCCCGTTCAATCTGCCCTTTCCCTGGTCCTCACGAAACACCCTTCACAATGTCCCGCAAACCCGCCGACGTAGCATCAAAGGAGCGCAACGAATACATCCCCTCCTTCATCTCCAAGAAACCCTTCTACATCGAAGACGAGTCCACGACTGCCGACTACCTCGAACATCAGCGCCTCCAAAAAGCCTTACCGGACCAGTCGAAATGGTACGACAGGGGCAAGCGGCTCGGTCCAGCAGCGACCAAATTCCGGAAAGGCGCGTGCGAGAATTGCGGTGCGATGACCCACAAGACGAAGGAGTGCTTGAGTCGGCCGAGGAAGAAAGGTGCCAGGTGGACGGGGAAGGACATACAAGCGGACGAGGTCGTGCAGGATGTGGAGCTAGGCTGGGATGCGAAGAGGGATCGGTGGAATGGATACGACGCGGTGGAGTACAAGGCCGTCATTGACGAGTACGAAGAGATGGAGGCACTGAGGAAGCAGGCGAAGGGAGGCGACAAGGAGCAGAAGCTGCTGGAGGACGGGGACGAAGACCAGGATGCGGCGGAGGAGGCGAAGTACGCGGAGGAGTCTGATATGGGACGGCAGCAGAGCACTGCGACTAGGAATCTACGGATACGGGAAGATACGGCCAAGTATTTACTCAATTTGGACCTCGACTCCGCCAAGTATGACCCCAAAACTAGATCGATGGTAGACATGGGTGCACAGGCGGATCAAGCCGCCGCTCTTGTTGCAGAAGATAACTTCATGCGTGCTTCAGGCGATGCGGCAGAGTTCGAGAAAGCCCAGCGTTACGCATGGGAGTCGCAAGAGCGCGGCGATAAGAATAAAACCCACCTTCAAGCCAACCCTACCGAAGGCGAGTTTTTCAGGCGGAAAGAGAAGGTAGAGAGCGAAGCCAGGCGAGAGACCCAACGGAAAGCTCTTCTGGACAAGTACGGTGGAGAACAGCATCTACAACCTGCTCCGTTGCGTGACTCGGCCGTGATCGAGAACGAGCGGTACGTGGAGTATGATGAGTCAGGTGCCGTCAAGGGTGCGCCAAAGGCAGTGGCGAAATCAAAATACCCTGAGGACGTCTTCATCAACAACCATACATCTGTTTGGGGAAGCTGGTGGTCTAACTTCCAATGGGGCTATACTTGTTGCAATTCTACTGTGAAGAACAGTTATTGTACTGGCGAAGACGGGAAGAAGGCTTTCCAAGAAGCGAGTAGGGCTAGGGTAGGCGGGGATCTGGAAGATATGCCGCCACCGAAGGCGATTGCATGGAGAAACAACGAGGCAGCTATTAAGGACAATGAAGAGATCACGAGTGAAGTGCTTGAAAGTGACATCCCGCCAGGTAACGTCAAAGTAACAGCTAAGAAGAGGACGCTTATGGAAATGAAAGGTGGGGTGAGCGAAGAGGAGTTGGAAGTTTACAAACGGAGTCGAGCCGTTGCAGATGACCCGATGGCATCTTTCCTGGGGAAGGACGAATTAGTCCATTGAGGTATGATCATGGAGTTTTCGTGGCGCAAGGTTCTGTCACATTGTCTGCATTTAGCTTGAGAATCGGGGAAGGCAGGTATGGGAGGTTTGCTCTAGGCAGGAGAAGCACAGCATATTTCAATCTAAGTGCGCCCTCCACCACTTCCCATAGTAATCGGCTCGAGGTTTCGAAGATCATCATCAAACGTCTCTTAAGGCAGAAGTGCTCCCCTCCTTAGAAGTACTCCCGTACCGTAGTTCGTCCATCACCGTGCCTTGATGATGACTGGTCTAACCAGATATGGAGTTTTTGAGGATTCTCATTGAACGTCTCTGGGACCTGGAGGGCTCCCTTTCCTCTTTATAAGGCGAGTGGGCTCATCATCACCACGCGATGATGGCTCCTTCGAGGCGCGATGATGACTGAGGCGTTCGACGACCATCGCACGAAACCCCAATTACGTACTAGTGTGGCTCTATGTGTTGCGGAATTATCTCAAGTTGCTGAAACTAAGGTAGGTATTCATTGCTCAGGCTACTGTAGAGACGAGCTACGAATACATTCTCGGACCAGATGATCAGCATCGGAGTCTCGTTGCTATCCCAACATCTACTCCTCCTCATCCTCGCCACCCTCGTCGTCCTTCTTCTCCGCCGCCCTGGCCTTCTTCCTCCTAACCCGACCCGGACGCCCACCACCGAATGGCGAAGTAAGCGCGAAATCGATGTGCTTCTGCGAATCTAGACGGACCACGAACGACGGAACGTTGACAATCTGCTTTCCAACACTGTATCACAGATTGTTAGCATTATATGTACTGAACCCGCCCTTGTTGCCGTTACGTACCGGATATGCCTCTGTTTAATCAGAACGCGAGCATGATGGATACTCTTGGCTAGGCCAAGCTTGTAGACACAGGTTTGTAGACGACGTTCCAAAAAGTCTTCCACTTTGAGAGCCAACACGTAATCGAGCTTCATGCGAGATTCGTCAAGCACACCGACACGGACAAGACGGCGAATCAAGGCATTGCCTTCGAACAGACGCTTGGGATCTTTCTCGTCGAGGGTAAGAAGTTGACTGTAGTCACCGATCAGCGGCGGTCCGTCGTAGCTGGAAGAGTATATTGGAGCCATACCGCGCAGCACGACGGATCTTGGAAAGGGTGAGTAGCACGCGCCACACCTCACGCTTGTTGCGGAGGCCGTATTCACCGACGGTTTTCAATTCGGAGTCCCTAAGGAAGAATAAGATCGAGGTCCATCGACATAAGCAGAGTCAAGCTAATGCTCAGTGGCCGGGAAATACTAACAAACGAGCCGACTCAAATGCTATTCTTTGGATCAGTAATTGCTGGGTTGTACATATCACAAAATGGAGACTTACGACGACGGGGGACTTTGTAGGTCTTGGAGAATGAACGTCTGTGGGCAGATGTTAAAGCAGGCCCGACTATCCACCAAAACCAAACGTCTACTTACGGCGCCATGATTGCAGCTCGGTTCTGCGATTAGATGTCGCAGTGTTGAAGCGCCCTTGGTCGTGTACCGTTGATTGTCGTTGTTGGTCTGTTACTGGAGATGCGAATACAATTTGATGTGGTGGAAGCTAGCGCCTCGCTTAGCGACAAGGACTGTGGTAGGGTTCGAGCTCACACTCTAATTCTACGAAATCAAATTCGGCAACAACAACGACAAGATTATCGCCGACGATAAAACAGCAAAATGGGTCACTCTGGTGGTCTTCGTGCCGGTACACGGGTAGGCTATGAACTGCGATATGAGAAGGTTTGCCGAAGCAACCAGACATTAACGTGGTGACAGTATGCGTTCTCGCGATCGTTCAAGAAGGCGGGTTATATCCCGTTGTCAACCTACCTAAGACAGTATAAGTACGTTCAGGCTCACTGAAGAATACAACACTTCGGTTGCTGACTACTTGAAGGGTTGGAGATATCGTCGACATCAAGGCCAACGGTGCGGTCCAGAAGGGGTCAGTCCGCCTCTTCCATTTCGCAGTCAATTAGCAACTACCTCCATTCGAGATCAGGACGTTCAAGCTTCTTGACTGGAGGTGATCTAACAAATCTACAGTATGCCACACAAGGTTTATCACGGAAAGACCGGCGTCATCTACAATGTCACCAAGAGTGCTGTCGGTGTTATCATCTACAAGCGGGTGGGGAACCGGTACATCGAGAAGCGGGTAAACGTCAGAGTCGAACACGTTTCACTGTCGCGATCAAGAGAGGAGTTCCTTCGACGAGTCAAGGACAATGCTGCAAAGCAGAAGAAGGCAAAGACGGAGGGTACACATACTTTTCTCAAGAGACAACCAGCCATGCCAAGGGAAGCACGAACGATAGACGCAAAGGACAACGCACCGGAGACCATCACTCCAATCCCTTACGAGACAACCATCTAGAGTGGTCGCGGTGGGTTGGTGTTCTTCTATTGGGTCGAAAGATATCGGTGTATGGAGGGTTAGATACGACCTTTGTAGGAGCCACCAGGTCTTAGCAACAAATCGAAAACCTCTTTACTTCGCAGCCTGTACTTGCAGATGTTGTGGCATGTGACGTTTGCCTTCTGCACCGCCAGACACCACCATGTGCTCAATCTAGTTAACGGAGATTCTCGTCCAAGCAGCTTTCACATTATCTAACGTTCGAATCCGATTACATGAATCGCCCAGCGAACAGAAGGTCTCCCTGTGCAGCGGGTACAGACTGCCACCGGGCCGAGAAGGTTACACTTGCTTCCTTCGCTATAGGACCGAGTACAGCTTGCAATGCTATATATCATTGCCTCAAGAACCTCACTGTGTGCGCAGCTGTGCGGATCGTATACCCCGGCTCGAATAGTGAGGATATCTACTCGGATTCTTAACACTCCGTTGGGTTCGAGTCACCAGTGAAATGCCGCACACTCATCTAGTAAAGTCTCGTGTTGACTGTGGCCAGTTACAACCCCTTTTCTGCAATAGCAGATCCGACGTGCTCTGTGGTATGCTCAATTATGCTATCGTGCGTGCAGATTGGCCTGTGGACCATAATTTGTAGTTTGGCCCTTGCTGTCAATGCTACCTTACCCAATCCTCGAAGATGTAGTATCTGCTCCGTTATTCCACTACTCTTTCCATGGGGCTCACCTGAGGGGCTCTTGATCTACACAATGTTTCTCACCTCTTGCTAGGATTTCACACATCACCTTATCGAGTTACGCTGCTTGCGTAAAGATTCTACTTTCCCGTTCACTCGTTTCAAGCTGACCCTGACTGAAATCAGGTACAGTGCCGGTGGAAATTCTGGGCCATCCACACCGTAAGCGAAAAACACACCTGTTTTTCTAGTAAAACCTGCCACCCCTGTATTCACTCACAAATTCACATCAAAAACAGCCCCACAACCATCATGACTGCTTTCTAAACTTCAGCAATGCCTCATTCATTGTCTGAGTACACTAGAGACCTCATTGACAGTTAATTGATCTGTGAAATGTCAATTTCATCAATTCATGAGAACATGAAGATGTCTACTTGACAAATTTGAAGAATATAAATGAATTAACAAATATAGAAATCATTCAAGATCTCTAAACTTAGAAAAAGAGATTGATCTAGAACTCTGATTTTAGCAATGAAAGAGATGCTGATTAAATATTTTAAAAAAAGATTCTAAATTTATTGTAATAAGATAAAATGATTTCTTTAAGACAAATTTAAGATTAATATTAAGCTTAGAACATTGTCTGATGTTCTGAAGAGAATGAGATATACATAAAAGATAATGAAAATCTTTATTATATGATTCAATGATTAATATTTGTGATTTTAATAGCTACAATGAAAAGTCACTTAATAAGATGATAATTTATATGTAAAATGACTTGTTTAGCTAATCAATTAAACTGTAGATCAGCTTATCTTTGTTGATGAGTTAGCTGCAAATAAATGAAATAAGAATTGAAAGTTTAAGTAATTATATGTTATGACTATTGTTTTAATAGACTCATTGAATATGTAGATTCAGTGAACTACATCTTAAAGATGTACAGCTCAGTGTAAGCTCACAATGCTCATAAGTAAGCTGAGCAAGCTAACTCATAGTGCTCATAAATAAGCAAGATGAGCAGTCTAATATATATACAGATTATCTTTCTTAAAAAGATGAGCATATTCAATGTAATCATTACTTAACATACTATTAGCTACTGATTAACTCAATATATCTAAAACTCTCTTATATTACAAGCTTTAATTTCTAGTCTCTATATCAGAGAAATCTCTGATCAGAATGTAACACATTGAATATTCTTACAATATAAGACATATTAGTCAGCATGCAGAAAGCAGTCTTTATCAGTATAATCAATTTTCAGAGTCTTAAAGACTTACAAGAGATAAACAATATACTGAAAATATTGATGTCAAATGTGTTCAGTGATGAATATAGAAAGTTGCAAAGCTTCTTGACAAAGCTCAATCTATACATAGATTTCAATCAGAAAAAGTTCAACTTCAAAATAAACAAAGATCTATACATAATAGTCTATCTTAAAGATACAGTGTTCAATTAAGTCAATCTTAAACTGCATGAGTTTCTAGACAAGTCATCAAAGAAATAAGACATCAACAAAGAGTTAATCTTTAATGACTTTAAGAAGTTTAAGAAAGAACTTTGAAAGACTTTTGAAGTGATTAATGAGAAAAGAGCAGCAGAATGACAATTTTACACATTAAAGATGAACAAGTCAGCAGTTAAATACTCAGTGAAGTTTCAGCACATTGCAGTCTTAACTGACTGAGACAATAATGTCTTAATATTGCAATACTATTGAGAATTAAGTAAAGATATTAAAGATAAAATAGTCTGAAGAGATTGTTCTGAAGAACTTTAAGAGATAATAGATATCTTTATCAACATTGATAGTTGACAGTGAGAATGATGAATGAAGAAGATAAAATCTTATACAGCTTTAAGAATGTGAGAATGACAGTTTATTATTAGAATGTAAGAAGATCTGATGAATCTTAACAATATTAAGAAATATAATTAGAAGTCATAAGCTAAGTCAGTGAAGCATGAATGCTACAATAGACAACTTATTAAGTCTCATACTTGATGAGCAGAGACTTGTAAATGTTATAATTATGATAAATCTGAATATCTTGTCAGAAATTGCAAGAAATCTCAATGACAGAGAAAAGAAGTTGCAATAATGAACTCAATGATAATGCATAATTAACTGAGCTGAACAGCCTGCTATGATGATAACTGCTTTGTGTACATAAGCAGCAAAGACAGAGTTAGATGATGATCATAGAAGCTTAAGAAGAGACACAGTATCAATTATGTTATAATAAATGAATTGAAGAAATTAATTATTCTAAAGAAAGTTGTTAGAAACAACTCAGACAAGATTGAAGAGACTGATATTTACAGAACTCAGAAGATAGACATTGCAGAAGCTTAAGAACAAGAAGATCTTATCTGAATGTATCTGAATTTAAATGTAAATTCAAAGAATGTTGACAACTAAGAAGTCAACATGAGACTTAAGCAGAGCTATAAACACTTTAAGAACTGACATTTAGAATGATGTAAAAGTCTGTTAGAAGAACAGCAGTAGATACTTTAAGAAAAAGTCATTATTAATAAACAACATGAAGCAGAAATGACAGCTGTATGACTAGAAGAGCTGATGACAATGATATGATTCACAATATAAGATTAAGAAATGTCAGAGCAATCAAGAAAAGATTATGAAATTAAGATATGTCTATTTATAGACTATGTGATGCTCACAGAAGAACATTGAATGCATACAGAAAAGTATATGTCATCTAAGTTTCTCAATAAAGTAAAAGCACTAAAGAATCTCATTCAATGTGAATATAATCAGTATGAGATGTACTGACATTTAGAACAAATTGTCAGAAAAGAAACTGATGATTATACAAAATTGATTATAACTGATGAAGAACTGATATAATTCAAAGAACTATGAAGAAAGTTTACTGAATCATGAGATAAACTTTGAAGTATAGATAGAGTTTAAGAAACTTCAATAGAAGTAAAGAGCTTAAAGAAATCAAAAAATCTTAAGCTTTCTCAGTAAGATTAGAGACAAAGAAGCTTTTAATGTCTTAATAAATGAATAATGATTAAAAGATATGAATTGATGTCAAGATATCACTGAAGAGACAACTTTAAGTAATGATAAATTTAGAAGCAATCAATAACTTTATTTTGCAAAAAGTGATTGAACAGCTAGAACTAATGCTGCAGTGAGTGTCTAAGTTCACATAAGTATATATGATTAACAGAGAATATAAATGAATTTATAAAAAAGTTTATATTAAAGTCATAATAAAGAATGATTCACAGAAGTTAAAACTAGATGTTTTCAAGTCAGTCAAGTATGATGCTATACTAAAGATATTCTGATTACATAAAAAGAATTTACAGATTAACTGAATCAATAAAGAATTCTATGCAACAAAGAATGCATATAATGTTTTAAACAACTGAAAAAGAGCTTATCAGAGTATAAGTCTTGAGATTATGAGATACTGCTACTAAAGAGAAGAAAATTAAAGTAAATGTTACTTTATTTTATGAGTAAGAATCAGCTAAAGAAAGTTCAGAACTATCTTGCTGAGAATTTAAAGAGAGAATTCATCAAATCATTAAAGTCATCAGCAGAATATTTAATTCTGTTTGTATTAAAGAAGAATGATATCAAGCAACTTTATATTAACTATAAATAACTTAACAAAATAACTTACTGAGACAGTTATCTTTTATTACTGATAAAAGAGTTGCAAGACAGACTAAAGAAAGTTAAATAATTTATGAATTTAGATCTAAAGAAAGTGTACTACTGTGTATGCATAAAGAAGAGTGAAGAATGAAAAACAGCATTTTAAATAAGATATAAACACTATAAGTACATCATTATGTCATTTAAGCTCAAAAATGCCTCAGTTATCTTTTAGAGACTTATCAATGATATATTGAGAGAATATTTTAATGATTTTGTGATTACATATCTTAATGATATTCTGATCTATTCAGACAACCTCAAAATGCATCACAAATATGTATATAAGATTCTAGCAAAGCTCAATGAATAAGTTATGTATGTGAAAAAGTTGAAAAGCAGATTCAAAATTAAGAAAATACAGTTTCTAAAATATGTTATTTGATCTAATCAGATCAAAAAGAATCTTAAAAAAACAAAGACAGTTCAGAACTAATCTACATTACAAAAGATTAAGAAAGTACAAGTCTTTCTAGAATTAATAAACTACTATTGAAAGTTCATATTTAACTATATAAGAATTGCAGAATCTCTTATGTGTTTGACATGCAAGAATGAGAGATGACATTAAGATAAGAAACAGAAGAATGTATTTTATGTATTAAAAAGAAGTCTTAGTGAAACTGCATATCTGTAAATACTTAATTAAGTATGTGAAAAGATATTGAAAACTGATGCATTAGATTTTGCAGTTAAAGCATATCTATATCAGATTAAAGATAAGCAGAAGAAGTCTATTATGTATTGATTTAGAAAGTTGTCAGAACTTAAGAAAAGATATAAAATTTATAATAAGAAACTTTTTACAATAATGAAAGCACTGCAAGATTGAAGATCTTATCTTGTAAATATAAGCAAGTCTATTCAGATCTTTACAGATCATAAGAATCTGAGAAACTTCATAATGATTAAGTAACTGAATCAGTGACAGATTTGCTGAGCAGAACAGTTAGTAGACTTTGAATTTTAGATTCATTACAAGAAAAATAATGAGAACAGTGATGCAGACACTTTAAGTAGATAATCTGATCACAAAGAAGTGAAAATAATTTATGCTGAAATTCTGCATAAAGACAAGAAAGAAACACTCATAAAAGATTTAGCAGCAACATTTAAGATGAAGAATGCTTTCTTAATGAACAACAAACTCATTAAAATATGTCATGACAGCAGAGCTGATGAGCATTTAGAAGTCAAATATACAGAAGATCTTGTATAAAGAAGATACAACATAAACAATCTTTATAATTGAATCACAGAATACATTGTTAAATGTAATTCATACTGATACAATAAGATTCAGAGAGATAAGTATTACAACAGAGTAACATAACTGAATGTACTGAATGTACTTTGAGAGTCTGTTATCATGAACTTTATTATTAAGTTATTAAAGTTTAAGAATTCAGCATAAGAAGTCAGATTTAACAGTATATTGATTATAGTGAATAAATTAACAAAGTACATGATGTTCATTTTATTTAGAGAGACTGCAACAGCATTAGTATTGATGTACATTATATTGTGAGAATTAATTAGCAATTATGAGCTATTAAAGAAGTTTATCATCAACAGAGATAAGCTGTTTACAAGTAAGTTCTGAGAAATGCTTACAGCAGAACTCAGAATAAAACATAAGATGTTGATGACATATTATTTATAGATGAATGAATAGAGTAAATGAATAAATTAAACAGTTAAGATGTACTTGCAGCATTATGTCAATGTAAAACAGAACAATTGAGTATAACTGCTGCTGATGATACAGTTTATGTACAATAATGTATGAAATGAAATCACAGAAAAAACATCATTTAAAGTAAATTATAAATATTATCTGAAGATTTGAAGAGATCTGTGAGTACATGAATCTCAGAGTTAGAAAGTAATGTTGAATATTGTGAAGCTTAAGAAACTGCATATCAATCTTATGAAGAGAATTGAAGAGCAGAAGAAATGAACAATAGAGATAAAATTATATGAGATTGATGAGAGAGTATATTTATGAATGAACAACATGTAAACAAAGAAGAAGAGCAAGAAACTCATGAATAAGAGTATTGAGTCATTTATAATTAAAAGAAACATCAAGAAGTTAAGTTATAAGTTAGATTTATCTTAGAGAATGTAAATACACTTAATATTTTATGCATCAATGCTTCAACAATGTAATTAGTTCATATCACTTCAAATTACATCAATATCTATTGAATCTGAAACTGAATATGAAGTAGAGAACATTCTAAAAAAGAGAATGATTAGTAAGAAAGCTCACTATCTTGTTAAATGAAAAGAATATAATGTTTTAAAAAGTACATAAAAATTTAAGAATAACTTACTTAACTGTATGTTAAAAGGTGGCACCACACTAATAGCATAGCTATTGTGGGTTATATATCTAACACTCTCCCTAACCCGCGATCGGCCCGCAACCGACCCGCAGGTGTAAAGGGTGCGCGCAGACAGCGGTTCAAACTCGTGACCTTTTGGACTTACTCCCTCACCATGGACTTGAACCACTGGCAGAGGTGGCCTAGGCGCCACTTTACACAAGTTATCACGCACTAACCCGGGCTCATAACCTGTTAAAAGGTGGCACCACACTAATAGCATAGCTATTGTGGGTTATATATCTAACACTGTATAAGAATGCTTCAGCAGTTTGAGAAGAAAAGACTGTAGAGATAAGATTATTTTAGAAATTTAAAAATAAAAGATTTAAAGAATTAAAATCATTCTTATCTTCAGAAACATCATCATTATCATTGATAAGTTTATAAGCAAGACAGAGTATCTTCTCAGCAACTTTATTTTTTGTATATCTTAATGTCTTACAAAGACAAGCAACTTTAGCAAAAATCTGTGTCAGTTCTTTCTCAGCAACAGACAGATTGAACTTGAGTTTATTGTATATATGATTTAGAGATTCTCACAACACATTAATACATAAGCAATCATAGTGAACACACTCAGCACACTTAGAATGATTCTTTATCTTTATGCAGAGAATTGAGAGACTGAAACAGTGAAGATAGATAGTTAATACTGAATCACTGTCTTTATTAATGAATTGATAAAGATAAAGATGATTATATGTTTTAAATGACTTCATCATGAAAAGCTTACAGATTATAAAGACAGAAACTTTTGTTTAAATAGATTTTAAAGAATTAGTGTCTGAAAAGAAAGAATAATGTTATGATCATCATTTTAATAGATTCATTGAATATATAGATTCAGTAAATTATGCTTTGAAGATATACAGCTCAGTGTAAGCTCATGATACTCATAAGTGAGCTGAGTAAGCTAACTTATAGTGCTCATAAATGAGCAAGGTAAGCAGTTTAATATATATACAGATTATCTTTCTTAAGAAGATGAGCATATTCAATGTAATCATTATTTAACATATTATTAGCTACTGATTAATTTAACATGTCTAAAACTCTCTTATATTACAAGCTCTAACCTCTAGCTTCTATATCAGAGAAATCTTCAATCAGAATGTAACATTATATTGTAAAGTAAAAATCTTAATATTGATTTTATTAAAATAAAGTGAATGATGAAGTGTACTGTTAGTATACACTGTCAAAGAATACATGACATAAATAGTCAGACAGAGCTCTATAACAGAAGTTTTGTTTAACTTCTTTATATAAAATTATGTTCTTTTAAAGTGCAGTTCTTTTTCAAAATTACAATTTATTTTAATTATAAACAATATCTCTATACATCACTTCAAGATATATCTACTAATCTCTCTGTGTTTAATTATTAATATATTACTAAAAATTAATCAACATATATACTGAGACTAATATAAAGCTTATTTTTCTTTTTTTTTACTTTTCTAACTACAACTCTATTAAACAGTTCTTTATTATCTTTAAGCAGTGAATGCAGCAGCATGAGAATCTTGTAAAGAAGTATAAGAATGACTTTAAGAAATTTATATAATTAATAATGAAGAAATATAACAGTGACAAATATTTTAAGATACATTTTTGAAGTGCATATATTGAAATGAAGTTAACAGTCATTGATAATGATTATAAATTTTAAATTAGACAGATTTAAAAAATAGAAACATATAAATTAAATATTATTTAATATTTTCAAAACTCTACAACTGCTATTAAGTGCATTAATGAGTCTGCAGTATCAATTATTTTTATTTATTTTATTTATTTCATTTTATTTTTTATGTCTTTCACAGTTCTCTTCTTTACTCACTCTTTAACTCTCTTCTTTAACTGCTTTTCTAACTTTAAAAAAATATTCAAGTCTTTTTAATCTTAAATCTCTGTCTTTTTTATTTACTTCACATTATATAGCTAATTTTGCAGCTATTTGTATGCATTCTTTAACAACATTAAGTATTTTAGAATCTGTCTCTTAAATCATTTTATATATTAATATAAAAGCTTCATTAATTCTATATCATCACTGTTGACAGAGCTGCTTTTCTTTTTATAAAAAAGAAATTAATATAAAGATGACTGTTATAAGAGCTGTGAAGTAGGCTTTAAAGAAGATGAAGAAGATAGTTAAGATGAGAGTGAATGAGATGAATGCATTGAATAATGCATTTAATATTGTGAAAAAGATGAAGAAAATAAAGCAGCATAAGAATGCTGATAAGAATGTTGATATAATGATGAAGATAGATAAGATGAAGAAGAAAATATATATAATAATAAGTATTATTATGAGCTCTGTATAAGCATTGATGATATTAAGAATATTGATGAGATCTATTTTATGTGAATATGAACAGATGTGAAGACTGAAAATAATGTAAAAAATAAAGAAGACTGTAAAGAAGACTGTAGAACAAACTGTGAAATCTTTTTTAAAGAAGATAAAAAAGATTAATTAAATATGTAAAGAATTTAAAGAAAAAAGCTTAAAATGATGACATCTTTATTGTTGATGACTTTATTTCAGACAGTGAAATGATTAAAATTTAAAGCATAATGCTTTTCTTTTAATATTAAGTACTTTCTTTTCTTATTCTTGCACTTTACATTGTTACAGTGTCATCAGCAAATCAGATATCTTATATAATTATTTAATTTTAATTTCAGCTTCTCTTACTTCTTCATGACTGTTCAGTTCTTCTCTATAACTATTTATTATATCAATTAATATAGACACTCTACAGAAAGCAATTAAATTTTTTTTTTTTTCTATAAAAAAACTATTTTTTCTTTTAAGAACTTCAAATCATTGCTGTCTATGAAGTTATCTTAAACAGATCTTAAGACTGTCTTTTATACAAATTTAATGTCAATAATTATTTAAATATTCTTCTTTTTATTTTTATGTCAAATCAGAAAAATAATCTTTAAATTAATTTATCTTTCTTTATTAATATTCTTTAAATTTAAAATCAAAGTGTTCTGTTTTCTAATCTTATTAACTGACAGTTATATCTTAATTTGCTGTTGTTGCACTCAATAGCTCTTAGATTAAGTTTTTTCTTTTAATTTAATTTATTTATTTATTAAAAATGTTAAATAATCAAAACTGATAAGATCTATCATCTTATTTTTGTTAAAAAGACTTTTCTTGTTAAGAAAGACAGTTCAATGAATCAGAAACATGAGCAGAGTTCTAGTTAAAATCTTCTTTTTTATTAAATTAATATTATTAATGTCTTCAAATTCACTGACATTGATGTTCTCAACATCTCAGAATAAAAAGAATGTGAAAGAATGTCTAAGATCTTTTAGATGCAGTTTTGATGAAGATTTTGTCTTAATATTCTTTCTTTTACTCTTCAGCATTGAGACTGTTGTTATAGGGCTTTGAGGATGTTAATTGATCTTGTGGATGTGTGATTTTGTGAGTGAATACAGGGGTGGCAGGTTTTACTAGAAAAACAGGTGTGTTTTTTGCTTATGGTGTGGATGGCCCAGAATTTCCACCGGCACTGTACCCTACCTTATCTCTGGGCCTCCGTGCTTACTAAGGCAGGCGGCGAGCGACATATCCATATCGTTAGTTTCGAAACCCAGCTAAACCACATCGAAAACTTCCATCGACACCGTCATCGGCAATAATCCAGCGTTCTTGTCACTTGGTACATACAATCTCTTTCAACTGACTTCAAGCCAGTCTAGATGAAGCGAACATAACATTTCATCGACAATCTTCTCCGCCAGTCGGTCTTAATCCAGCTCCGAAAAGCTGTTCATGACCATTTCTGCAGCTTCCGATTCTTCAGCGCAGGCGCAAATTCGAGATCCAGCGAAACGGCCTTATCAGAGCCCTTTGACCCAGTCCAGAGAGACCGGAGATGTGTTACCTGATACTGGATCTGATGGCACACCGATAACGAAGCCAGACGCGCCTGTGGCCAAGCCATGGGCGCACTTTGTCGCCGGAGGGTACGTCTCACCCTGACAATCAGCAGGTTATGCGTACACCATCGCTTACTCTTGGGTCTTGGTAGCATCGGTGGCATGACAGCAGCTACCCTAACATCCCCCCTTGACGTCCTCAAAACCCGCCTCCAATCCGACTACTACCAAGCCCAACTGGCCGCCACGCGCGCCGCGCGCCACACGCCGCCTCTATCGACCCTCTCCCTCCCCCGGAGCGCCCTCCTGCACTTCCGCGAGACCTTCCAGATCCTCTTCTCCATCCACCGCGTCGAAGGCTGGCGCGCTCTCTTCAAAGGCCTCGGCCCCAATCTCGTCGGCGTGGTGCCCGCGCGTGCCATAAACTTCTACACCTACGGCAACGGAAAACGGCTCATAAGTCAGTACTTCAATAACGGGCAAGAAGCCGCCTGGGTGCACCTCTGCGCCGCGGCGACGGCGGGCATCGTGACTAGCTCCGCCACGAACCCGATCTGGGTCGTCAAGACACGGCTGCAGCTCGATAAGTCGCACGCCGAACAGTCGGGCACGCAGGCCGTGCGGCAGTACCGGAACTCGCTCGACTGCACGATGCAGACGCTGCGTAAAGAGGGCATCCGCGGTCTCTACAGGGGCCTCAGCGCCAGCTACCTCGGCGTCACGGAGAGTACGCTCCAGTGGGTGCTATACGAGCAGATGAAATCGTACCTGCGGCGCCGCGAATCGAGGCTCCTTGCGTCCGGCAGGCAACGCACAGTGTGGGATGAGACGGTCGATTGGAGCGGCAAGGTCGGGGCCGCGGGCAGCGCGAAGCTCTTCGCTGCTATTGTCACGTATCCGCATGAGGTGGTGCGGACGAGGTTAAGGCAGGCGCCGATGCAGAATGGTCGTATGAAGTACACAGGTTTGGTGCATTGCTTCTCGACCATATTCAAGGAGGAGGGCATGGCGAGCCTGTATGGGGGGTTGACGCCGCATTTGTTACGGGTGGTGCCGAGCGCGGCGATTATGTTTGGGATGTAAGTTTTCTTCTGGACTCTCTACTCTTGGACGGATTGCGAGGATGCTTGCTGACAAACCTCGGATAGGTATGAAGTTATACTGAAGCTTTTCGGCACGCAGTCGTGATAGGAAGCATTGTCACTGTACCATAGCCTACGACCCTCGGACACTCTCCACCAGCCACAACGAGCACCACATAGATGTACATCAATCTCTTTCCCCTCTCTGATCCGCTCAGACTCGCTCTATAGATATTGAAGTCCAGTGGATGAATGCATATCGTCCGCAACCGTCTCCTCACCTACCTGAAACCACATTGACTAACCACGACGCCACGTAACCTACCAAACAAGACCTCCACACTGAATCCCAGCACCACTCCACCCCACCTCCTCCATCCTCCTTCCCTCCCCTTCAGATTCGCTTCATCCCTACCCCGACTCCGACCCCGTCCCCGCCCTCGCCCTCATAACCCTACCCACACTCACCCCATCGTCCTACCCCCAGTAACAAACCCAGCCCTCTCAATCCATCTACACCGACAACAACATCTCATCCCATTCCCTCCCTGCGTCTCCCTCCCCAACATCGCCTTCCAAACGCCTCCACCCTCCCCAAGCACTCCGTCAAAGCACCGCCACGTCGTGAACCCTACCTACGACAACGCAACCTTAAGCCAAAGAAATAAGGAGCGAAGGAAAGTAGGAGGGAAGATGGGGATATTCAGGGAACAAGTCCTTCCGCATCGAGAATGCGTACGTGTGCATGCGGCTCGAAACAGTGCACGGCATGGAAAACTTCCCTTCCCTTCCCGCTCTCGACAGTCGGTTCGTACCGTACCGCACCGCATTGTACCGTATGTATGTCCAAGGAACTATGTTATCCCGCGCTGCGCTGCGCTGCGCTGCGACGCGCCTTTGCCGCCACGAGCCGTCTTGCGTGCATGCATACTGTACTCCGTACATGAAGGTGCGGGTCGACTTCTTCGGGTACGGATATATACAAGTACGGTACCTTCGTATGTACATATGCGCTCAGGGGAGTGCGTGGGGGAAGATTATAGGGTAAAAGACTCCACTGGTCCATGTGACTGCATAAAAGACTCGGATGGTAGTCGGCCCGTAAAAAAGACTCGGATAGTCTCAATGCCGACGCTAACTCTTTTGTCTCTAGTAAACACGTCGCTGTCATCAAAATTCTGGTGTGTTTCAACCTCGCTGTCATCGCCATCACCACCCATTCCTACACAATTCCACCTCACTGTCACCAACATCACAATTTTCACTTGTCGGAGCTGTATTCCCTGATTGATAGGCCCTGCGCAGAGCCATAGACAGTGATGATGTGAAGGACAATATGGGCGACAGTGACAATTTTGGTGACAGCAATGATGTGGGCGACAGCGACGTGTTTACTAGAGACAAAAGAGTTAGTGTTGGCATTGAGACTATCTGAGTCTTTTTTATGGGCCGACTACCATCCGAGTCTTTTATGCAGTCGCATGGACCAGCGGAGTCTTTTACCCAAGATTATATCTGTTTCAGACAAGGGGGGTGAAGAGAGCGGTGTGGACTACCTTACTGTAGAAGGTTATGCGATGGGAAGAAAGATAGGGTTATGTAATCTATTAATCATTGAAGAATATTCTAAGCTCTAGAGTCCGTCGCTGCGGCACTGATGGCCTGCATGATGACATGGTCCCCTTGGCCCCTGACAGAGCTGTATGCCCCGAGGCAGGTCCTGCTTTGCCCCTTTTCCGTCCAGCTGACCTCGATCCGCCGCCGAACCCATATCCAAGACCCGGGTTCGTGAATCGATACGTACAGAAGATAGATGATAACGTCGCCGACGACCGTGACCAACACCAGCCGAGAACGGAGAAAAGGTAGATGACAACAAAGCCTCCAGGGAAAGAAGAAGATCCCATCTAAATAACCCCAACTAGGAACCGCCAAGCGAGTGAACATGCCGCAGCCGCTCCTAAGACGCGAAGCCGGGCCGATTATCGCCCTGACTCTTGGAGCTAACATGAAACGTATACCCCGGCCCCGCCGGCTTCGACGGGCCATACAGTGACTGCGGATACCCGACCTCCTCGTCGCGACCGCGCAACGAGGCATTCGACGTAGTGACGGCGGTCTCGGTGGTGAGGGTGATGCCGTCCTTGGCGGTGGTGTGGTGGAGGTGGTCCTGGAGGACGATATGTTCGGCGCTGTCGGAGCCTGTGGCGGTGCCGGTGAGGGTGGAGCGGGAGAGGGGGTGGGCGAACTTGTTGGCCTTGGCGCGGCGGTCGCCGCGCCCCATGGCGGACCAGCCACCGCCGCCGCCGGAGCGGGCGCTCGAGCTGTTGTGCGTGAAGAGCCAGCCGGCGCCCATGCGTTGCATGCAGCGTCGGAATAGCGGGTAGATCATCGGGATGTTGCCGATCACCACGGCCACGAAGGTCTCGCGGACCGCCCAGCTGCCGGCTTGTTGGGCGCCGTTGGGGCCGGCCTGGGGAAGAATGCGTTGTTAGCGAGGTGGGGATGGGAGCTTTAAGGGATGGGTTCGGGTGGAGGGGACGTACGGTTAGGATGAGGACGCAGCGGAGGACGCCGGCCATGGTGACGAAGATCCCTCCGCTGAACATGATGATGAGCAGGTATTTTCTTCTGGTCGGGATGCGCGCCTTCCACAGTAGCTAAAGTGGTTGGGTCAGTCCTGCAATACTTCGATTGAAGCGAAGGATGAGGTTTTCACTCACCGGCAAGGGAATGGACATGAGGTATATGTCTGTCGCGACGTTCAATACCACTGTGACGTATAGATCGATTTTCGAGACAGCGGGTTGGCAGTGATCTGGACATGTCAGTCTAGTTCCTTTCGGAGTCAGAGGAGAGGTGAAGGATGTCGTACTGCCGGGGTCAGGGTTGATCTGCCAGTTCCTGTGAAATGGCTGACAACCCAGAAGAATAGATAAGATGGTTACGACGTATGTGACGCCAACGGCCACCAGGCCAATCTTGATGCGTGTTTTCATGCCATCAAGACCCTCCCTGCAGAAGAATCAGTCAATACGGTATCGAGCGGGCAGGAGTATGCTGGGCTGGAACGGCGTGTGCAGAACTCACGTCAGGCGGCCGTAGAAAACGTTCATGCAGAGTTTCAGAAGCCAGAGAAGTAACGTGTATAGAGACCATCCGATGAGCTGCAGTTTGGAACCACCGACCCTCAAATTCCATTCGGGCGAACCAGGGACGAGAGTCTTTCGTTGCTCATCCGTCATGCTATTGTTGGCCAGCCCGTGGAACTTGGCTCCAACCGAATACGCCGCTGCCGTCTCCAACGCATACACGACCTGAGAAGCACCACGTCAGGACCGATTCGAGAGTCGAGGTCAGCGCGGAGGAGAAAACGCTGGGCTCACCCCCGCCAACAGCATCAGGTAGTCATCGATTTGAAAGTTGCGGATGCCGGCTGACGTCGAACGTGCGTAGGTCCGCAAGGCGATGAGCACCAGGGCGATGGCGAGCAGAGTGAAGGCTTCGGTGACAAAGTCACCCATCTTGAGTGAAGGAATGAATGTGTTCAATCGAGGCAGTAAAAGTAAGGACTAAACATTAAACAACGAGACACATATAAAGCTCTCAAATCCAGCAGATGCGTCGGTATATGTGTAGCTGCTGCTCCTGTGTGACTTGAAGAAGGCTGACGAGCGTGGGTTCAGCAGCAGAGGGGTGCTTACAGGACAGAGAAGGTTGCAGCAGGCGGACCAATGGCCAGGGATTTTCAATGGGAACACAAGGGAGAGACAAGGGGAAAGGAAAATGTTGCATGATGCCGAGTATGCCGACCTTCTGTCAAACTGGTGGGCAACGTGGGCAGCACCCACATGCTGGGGACATGGTCCATATTCGAGTAACACGTTCTTCGTAAGGTTCAGTAGTAGTAAAGTCAAGGCCGGGTCAGGACCCGAAAAGACTGATAGCCATATGCAAGAGCCCCACTCGCGCAGCTTCGATGTTTTGGGATTTTTCCAAAAGTCTAGAACCCTACTCGAGTGTCAGCATCAACAAGGTAGAGTAACTAACTACTGGACGTGATACTGCAAGCATGACGAGGGTCACGCTGCTTCAGGTAGTACATGCACAGTACTGCGGGAGGCGCTGACGCCCCCAAAGCAGGGACCGGGGAAAGGGATACCTTCACACCTTACGGTCTAGTGCACCGTTTGGGGGCGAGATTATTAACTTACCTCCTTGGGTGGAAGTGGTAGGTAAAGCAGCGTCGCAAATAATAACCCAGGGTAGTCGACCTGGATTTGGTTGACTAGGTAGGTAGAGTTCAGGCAGGGGGACTCCCTTGCCTACATTATTTCTGGTTGTTGCTAACCTACAGTACAAACCTACGGTACTGATACTGACTGTAGGTAGTTAGTTCAAATACCTAATCAATCAACAACGTGCCGCCTTGCGGTGGTGTATGTACAGTACAGTACCTTTACCCATTGATTAATATTGCCCTCCATTTTCAGTAAGTTACTTCCGGTGCTTTCAGTAGTTAGTTAGTAGTAGTGTCGCGTGTCAGAATGAGCGAATGTTGTACTCCGTATGCTGTCTGAGTAGGCGCACCGGTCGTTAACTTACCCATCGTTTGGCCATGCCTCGGAGTCCTCCCTGCGTCGTGCTGCATCTTCAAAACTACCCAACTCTTTCAAATTGATATTTCCGAGGCATTTCATCGCCTTCAGTGAAGACAAGAAACATCACACTCCTACGTCATGTCGATGTGCGAGGTGGTCTTAAGCAGCACCATATAACAACCCGGAATCATGTTGAAATGGTATCAATGGGCCCTAACAAGGCTTGTGTCTCAATGGTGCTCTCGTTTCGTAAGTTAGGGATCGGTTGGGCCATTCCTGACCAGGTACCTACCTTATCCTTATCAGCTCTGCTTTGTATACCTAGGTATGTAACTCTTGTTAGTGAAGCTTCTAAGGTACGGACGGCAATTGTCGCGGGAGGGAAGGGAAGATCAAGTACAGTGATTTACAGTGATTTACAGTACGGCCGAAGGCTCCCTATTCCCTTGAGTTCAGACTTACAGTACCAGGTAGTTCGTACCTTACTAGCTTGACGTTCCGAGGGGTTACAGTACCTAAGTTGAAGATATACGAACGTAATGTTAATGTGAATGGTACATAAATGTTTAATAAATAATGTTACCTTGGTCGGACATACACTTAATAGCGGTGTGTAATGATCATAGTAGGTATTGTATAACTAACTAAGTGTAGAGACAAACATCTTGGGTAATAGAAAACTTTTCAGGAGGTTGTCACTAAGCCTAATCAGGCAATGCCTCAGCATATCCTCGAGTCCTTGTACTAAGCCATAATAGGCATGAGTACCAACAACCTTAAGGTAACAATGTTTATGCTAAGGATTCTAGTTCGCATCCCATGTCAGCACTATCCGTAAGCTTCTCTCGTCCATCACATCACCATTCCTATCTCACCTTAGCCCTCCAGTCCAAACCGTGCTCGATACCTTAACCATCCGTACAGGTATTATTATACTTTCTGTGCCTGAATCGATCCCCACTGGTCAATATGAACCAACCCGGGCCCACACCTGGCCTTTTCCTCAGTCTTGAAACCAGTACCAAACATCATCTCCGCACATCCGACCCACGAACCCACAAGCGGCCTGCGCCGGAAAGGGTCGAGTGCATTGGAACTGTCGACCTTAACAACGGACCGTACGAGTAGCAAGAGTACGGATACTCGGCCTCTCACCACCATGGAGAACGCGGATTTGGTCATCATCGGCGCCGGTGTGTCTCTCCCCCCCACCTGTCTACAAGTGCCCATCTTCCTTGATGCGCCTCCTGTCTTGATGAAGGATCGTATTGCTGATGACTTGTCGATGCGCTCGCAACAGGATGGCATGGACTGGCTACCGCAAAGACCTACATCGAGGTGAACCCTTCCGCCAAGGTCGTCGTCCTGGAAGATGGCCCGACAATTGGTGGAGTATGGGCCAAACACCGATTGTACCCGGGCCTCAAGTCCAATAACATGCTTGGCACCTTCGAATACGGTGACTATCCCATGGATGAAGCCACCTTTGGCGTGAAGTCGGGCGAGCATGTCCCCGGTCAGGTGCTGCATGACTACCTTCGAAGCTACGCCGAGAAGTTCGACGTTTACCGGCGCATCCGCTTCGAAACCAAGGTGGAAACGGTGGAACGTCAACGGGGTGGTGGCGGATGGATCCTCACCGTCAAGCGCGGCAACGACAATGAGAATGGCGGCGGGAGGACACCGCTTTTCGCGCATAAGCTTGTCGTTGCAACTGGAGTGACTTCGGACCCTTTCCTGCCTGACATACCCGGAAGCGCATCGTTTGACGCCCCACTGTTCCACTGTAGATACCTGTTCGATCACGCAGACATCTTGTTCAAGAGCGCCACCAATGTTGCAATCCTTGGTGGGTCCAAGTCGGCGTGGGATGCCGCTTACGCCTTCGCATCTCATGGCGTCACGGTCGATTGGGTCATCCGGGAGTCCGGCCATGGACCGGTGTGGATGGTGCCGGCGTATGTGACGCCTCTGAAGATATGGCTCGAGAAGTTGGTCGTCACTCGTTTCTTGACCTGGTTCAGCCCGTGCGTTTGGGGAGACTGGGATGGCTTTCCGTCCATCAGACGATTCCTTCACCGTTCCGCAGTGGGCCGAAAGATTGTCGACAGCTTCTTTGGGCTTCTGGCCAAAGACGTCGAGGATATGAACGGTTACGACAAGCATCCCGAGACGTCGAAGCTGAAGCCCTGGATCGGCGCCTTCTGGGTCGCGAGTTCGTTGAGTATCCTCAATTATCCGACCGACTTCTTCGAGTTTGTCAGAAACGGCACCATCAAGATCCATGTCGCAGACATCACTCATCTCTCCTCCAAGACCGTACACCTGTCGACTGGAAAGACTTTGACGGCCGCTGCCCTGATCTGTTCCACCGGCTGGAGGCACCACCCGCCCGTCAAATTCCTTCCCGAAGGGATCGACCGAGAACTCGGTCTCCCATACCGCGCCCAAGGCCCGGACGATCCTCTCGTCCAAAAGGCCGACGAGGAAATCCTCAACCGCTTCCCTCGTCTCCGGTCACAGCCTGAACCCAACCCTCATTACAAACCGTTGGAATCGGAGTTGTCCCAGGCCTCGCTCAACCGGCCATACCGGCTGTATCGCTTCATGATCCCACCCGCCCTCATCGAGGACCGAACGATTGCATTCAACGGCATGTTTCAGTCGACGAACACCGCTTCCGGCGCGCAACTGCAAGCGCTCTGGATCACCGCCTACTTCGGCAACAAACTGCCCATCGACCCCAAGACTCCCGACCAGCGCCGGGACTCCAAGTCCTCGCTCGAAGATGACGTCCGGTGGGAGACGATCCTGCACACCCAATTCGCGAAATGGCGGTATCCCGGCTGGTATGGGGCACGGTATCCGGACTTTGTGTTCGATTGGCTTCCGTACATGGATATGTTGCTGCAGAATCTGGGATTGGAGAGTCATAGGAAGGGGGGGATGTTTGCTGAGTGTTTCAAGCCGTATGGGCCTGCCGATTACCGTGGCTTAGTTGATGAATGGAGGATCAAGGTGCGTTGTTCCTTTGTCCTATTTGAGTATTCTCGCTGACCTTGGATCTACATAAGGACTCGAAGACTGCTACTGGGATCAATGGCACCTACTAGTCCTAGTGTCTGACTCTGTTGGATTATGCCTTTGGTAGGGTTGTCATCTTGCGCTGCGGGAGCGTTGGGGTTGGGCAGCTGTCAGCTTTGTATTTCAACCTTCAAACCTCCCTACCTGGCACTTGTGTCTTTGGGAGTGGTACAACGGTTCTTAGATCCCATTCTGTATTATTTTTGGCGATGCGTTCACCTACTCGATTTCAGTACATTCATTCTTTAGAAATAGAAATATAAATCGCAAGTCACACAAGTACACAACTCAAACAGCCTTGATGTAGCCTTAAAAGCAGAAGAGAAAGTGAGGTGCTCGGGGCACTGTGCAGGAGCCAATGGTAACACGGAATAATGATGAGGCGGGATCACGTGTCGACCGGCGGCGGGAAGGAGTGCGGCTCAATGCTAACTTACCTTGTGGTAACAGTGCAACCTCACCAGCGAACTGGCCAACTTACAACAGACAGACTCTTTACTCCGTAGCTTTGTTGGCATTATAAGACGCTCTTCGCTTTGTTCTTTCCATCCACTTCGGGATCCTACTATAAGCTGCTGATAACAGGTGTTTAACAGGATCGAACTCCTTGACAGGGCTCGATTGGATAGAAAGGCGAAGGAGGTTTTCTTCAAGACCTGTGGACTTTGGACCTTACTCTACTGAATAGCGTCTCTTTTACCTGTTCTTGATCGAGTTGAGGAGGTCCAGACAGCATCTGAAGTGTCGTTGTACGATTGACGGGCAAAGAAGCGTGCGGTCTCAGGGCTTACCTTTGTGTTCATCCTACCTCAGCTCACCACGCGTTCTTGCATCTGCCATTGAGGGCGAGCAGGCCAAGCCTTTCACATCCGAGCATAAGCTGTTGAGCTCTTACTAAGATTTGTTGTCTCCGAGCTACCTTTGGAGTGTACGTATGTCTGCCATCAATCTCCGTATTGCGTTTTCGTTCTTCTACATCAGATGAGGGTCAGGTAAAGGATCGCGAGTCTCGGGCAACTTGCCAATGACACAACTGTGAAGGGGCAATGCAGATGGCTAGGAACTATGTTTTTTTCTTCGCTAATTCAGTCGCATGTGTTCTACAGACTTGTTCTTCTACTTGACACTCAGCGAGATCAGACCTGTGCATAAGGCAATCAAGCAAGTCCAGAAGTTCATTTGGAGACACTCACTCCAAATTACTCACAATGGCTACTGAAGAAGATAACTTCGATATTGACATCTACGGCGATGGTGGCGAGGAGTACCAACAAGAGGCGCAAGGCGAAGTAAAGTTCGAGACGCACGATCCGACGGAATTGAGCTTGGACATCACCAATACCCATACCCAACAAACGAACGGCATGTCCACTGCAGAGGGGGACAACAAAGTCAGTCCGAACCATTACGATGGTTCTAAAACAAGCAATGGTTCTTATTTGCTCGGCGATGGCCAGCAGAAAATTGCCAGCACCGACGGCCCCTCCCAAGATCAACTCCAACCTCCTAAACAAGCCCCACAACAGCAAGGTGTAAAGCGAAAAGAAGGCTCTGATGATAGACTCATTGACCCTGGCGCGACTACTGCCCTGTTTATTTCCGACCTGCATTGGTGGACTACTGACGATGACGTTCGCGGATGGGTGAATCAAAGCGAGTGTGAAGATGAACTACGAGACATAACCTTCAGCGAGCACAAAGTCAACGGTAAAAGCAAAGGGTAGGCATCCGAATGTCGTGATATTCTTGAAATCGTTGATACATGACGTGTGCATTTAGGCAAGCTTTTGTGGAATTCCTGTCTCCACAGGCTGCGACGGCAGTCAAACACAAGATCGAGTCTTATGGCAGCGGGCAACAATACGCCAAGAAGCACATGGTCACCTATACCTCGCCCATCACGAATCCTTTCCGAACCCTTCCCAAAGACGCGCCTATGCGGGGTAATCAGCAGAACAACCGGGACAACCGCTCCACTTCCACGGCCAGCTTCAACAGTCAAGGCGGCATGGGCGGAGGTTCGCAGAACAGCTTTGGTATGAACAGTATGGGCGGTGGTTATCGCGGCGGTCGGGGTGGTTACAACAACCGCGGAGGAGGGATGAACAACATGGGAAACTACAACAACCGAAGCTTCTCGGGGCCGATGAGCGGCCCGGCCGGATATCAAAATCCGGCCATGGGTGGCTTCCAGCCCGGACAGATGGGAGGGATGCAACAATTCGGCGGCTTCCAAAACCGCGGTGGAATGATGGGTGGCATGCGTGGTGGACCTGGAGGTATGCGGGGAGGAAGAGGAGGTATGGGCGCCGTAGGGATGATGGGCGGTATGCCGATGGGTGCCATGGCCATGGGTGGGTTGCCCGGTCCGATGGGCGGGTTGGGTGTGGGCATGGGGATGGGACAGATGGGCGGGATGCAAATGCAAGGTATGCACGGCTTCAATAATCCACCCATGATTGGAACGTCAGGCTACACCTCCGCCGTCGGCGGGACCATCCAATCTCCAGCAATTCACTACACCAGGAATAATCAGCCTGCCTCGAGGCTTGGTCTGTATTCCACCTCGTCGGCTGCAAGCCATTCGTCTCAGCCGTCTAGCGGCTACTCTTCCCAGCCATCTTCAAGTTTTTCTTCTCAAGGCTCCCAAGGCCCTCCAACCCCTTACACCCCCATCTCACCGCTCGAGAACGCCGCACTAAAACGCTCTGCGTCACTTTCAGGTCAACCTGGCTTCCCCGGACCCACCCCACATTTCAACCCCGCCTTCTTCCAGCAAGGCCAGCAAGCCGGTAATATTGGAGATGGGAACTGGAACCCGCACGGTGCGAAGCGTACACGGCAGGAATAATACATCACTCTCCCGCTCGGTTGACGCCTACGATTCCGCCTCATCTCTACCGCCAGACGACCATTACTCGCCACTTCAATGCTCTAGGATGGGCGATGTTTTCGTTCTAAACAATGGGGGAGTATACCTCTGTGTCGTTTCTTCCTCATTTCTAGCCCAAGTCCTGCTGCGATCATGCTCGAAAATTGTGTACTATAGATCAGTGATTGTCGAAGGGGGGTTTTCATCCGGGGATATTCATAGTGTCGTTCATGCTTCTTTTCTCAAGGGTCCAAAATAGCAGCAGGATAGGGTTTCTGCTTATGAACAAAAGCCCAATGTAATCGATAATTTCTCCTTTCAAGCCCGTCTTGATGCCTGACAAGGTTCTCTACCAGTTTCCGGCCATGAATGTATAGAATACGAGACGAGAGAATGGAAAGTCGGCCATCTAATCTATCCATTCCCAGCGTTCCACAAGGGTAGCGTATCTGACACATGACCATCAGCTCGTTCTTTCATGTCTGATTGTCTCAAGGAGAGGGCCAGGTGAAGTTGAACTTGACATGAGCGATCCGTTGTCCTAAAGGAGAGGGTGTAGGTGTGTGTCATATTCAGTCAACAAAGATTATGGCAAGAAGTTTTGTAGCCTGAGCTCAATCTCCGCAAGCCATGTCGCTGGCTTTCTCTGTTGGTGCACCTCATATGTATATATGGGAGATGTTATACAATGCTCTAAGACATTCAACAGCAGAAGAACATGCCCAGGTCCCGAGCACTCCTCGACCCATTTTCTCCAAATATACACAATAAATCTCGTCAGCAAAATATCTTCTACAGAGAAGAACCGCACTACGCCCAAAGGAGCTTAATCCCATACTTAACTCACCGTACCTCACCTTCTCCCTGCAAGGACACCTTCAACTTTCCCCGGGTCACTGAACCACATAATATATCATCAACGCCCTCTCACCGCACCAAAAAACAGCCTTAGATCCCACCATAAAGCGTCCAAACCCTTCGCTATCCTCCGATTTTCAAACGACCATCACCACAACCACCACCACCACCACCACCACCAGCGCACCCGCGCATCCAATCCCATCCCCTCCACCAGTCGCCCTACCACCGCACCACCCAAACCACACCGCTTCGATCGCCCGGACCAAGCCTCTCCACAACACACGAGACCCTCCGCCACCCTCTCTTCAGCAATCATGTCCGACCAAATCAAAGAACTGACCGACATCCCCAAGGACTTCCTGAAGGAAGGCACTCTGTTCCTGAACCGGTGCACTAAACGTACGTTTGTCCTCTCCTCTCTCCTCTCTGTTCGCACTTATACCCCTTCCCACCCCCCCTC
>JAABUJ010000474.1_pt1 | contig 79354 bp, 75 predicted proteins | sample 5559131 | NCBI WGS metagenome assembly JAABUJ01 (sample SAMN10711875, study PRJNA513366) | rock metagenome | isolation source: Antarctica rocks | place: Antarctica: Victoria Land, Mt New Zealand nord | collected 2016-01-07 | reverse complement strand
TGTGGCAACGTCTGCTTGACAGGCCGTCTCTGCATCGTTCCTCGCACGCAAGCCACTTCTCTGGCCTGACTGACATGAGGAGACATCGTGATGACCTGCTGGTGAAGCAGAGAGGCGAAGTCGAGACTTGCTGCTTTGCCGCCAGCGAACTGCCCATGGATGCTGCACAAAGGGGAGGTGAGTCGAGAGGGCCTTGTTTCTGTCTGCTCCTCCTCTCAAACGTTCTGAAACACGCTGTCGGCGACTCCCTTTTGGTCCTCTCGTTGGTTTTTGTATGAGGAGGACTCGATCCCCTTTACGGCCATTCCACGGCTTCAGCAACACGAGCAGTCGTCTCTTTGGAGGGCGCCGAACGCTCCCCGCGAGGATGAGGCGCACGCTTTCAGGAAACGAGAGCAGACCATACGAGCGAGATTTGGGAACGCTCGTATACTAAGTTATAGGGCTACACGAGCCGCATTGCGCGAGCAGGCCGAGTGCGCTGCGGCATCAACGTTCGTGGGTGCGTCCTTTGTGCGCGGCTCTTCATTCCGTCTGCGCCCTTCACGGGATCGGCGCACCACGCTCTCCAAAGGGGAGTGACACTCTCTTCAGCAGGAGAAGGAGACAAGATGACAAGATTTTCCAGGGGAAAAAGGCAGCTCGCTCTGAGCGGTGCCGTACTCCTCTTTTGTGCTCTCGTTCTCTTACCGGTTGCTCACGTCTCGGTTCCGGCCCATGCTCAAGGGACGCAACCCCCTCTTGGAACCGCTGGCAATTTTGCGGTGCTTGGGGCGAGTGCGGTGACCAATACAGGTCCGACCGTCGTGACGGGTAATCTTGGAGTAAGCCCCGGGACTGCGGTGACGGGATTTCCGCCTGGAAGCGTGATCGGGACGCAACACGTTGCCGACGCGGTGGCTCTGCAAGCGCAGAATGACGTGGCGGTCGCGTATGGCGATGCTGCCGGACAACCGTGCAACGTCAATTTGACGGGTCAGGACCTCGGCGGCAAAACCCTCACATCAGGAGTGTACTGTTTCTCGTCCTCTGCCCAATTGACCGGGCACCTCACCCTCGACAGTCAAGGGAATCCCGCGAGCGTCTTTATTTTTCAGATAGGGAGTACCCTCACCACGGCAAGTAATGCCAGTGTGTCGCCGATCAATGCGACTCAAGCGTGCAATATCTTCTGGCAAGTGGGCAGTTCTGCGACCTTGGGAACGACCACGTGTATTTGTCAATGATATCGGGGACCAATTTCCAATCTGATAGGGGGCCATGGTTTCCTTTTCGTGTGACAACGATAATCTGATTTGGGGGCCTTTTGACAACGAAAAAGGAGACCACCTCTCTCACCTTGTCATATGCTGCTTGAAAAGGGGATCAGCCCCAATGAGCAAAAAAAGCAGATGTGTGCTTGACGCTCGACGGCGATCTATGCCATACTGATTGGAGGTTGATGGATTTTATCTCTAACAGTTGTTTTGAAGGAATGCTCATGCACGCTCAGATGTAGCTGTTCTGACCTACGAGCTTTGGCTCACGCTTCTTCACTCCAGCTTCCGCTGGGGTATTTTCTCGCGCCCGCGCACCTCCTCATGGCTTTTCTCTTTTCCCCGTCGCTCGCACCACAGATGGTGGTCGAGACCATGGGAACACGAAAAAGACATGTCCCGTCTCAGACAAAGAAAGGAAAAACCATGAGTGAACAACCGCAAGTCATGAGCCACGAGCGGTGGCCATTGCTTGATGCCGTCAATGTGATCGAGATGCTGTCCTACTTAGGAACCTCGGAACTGGCCGAAAGGCACGTCACGGATGAGGTTGAGTGGGTCATCACCGGAGTAGAGGACAACACCTTTAATGGAGTGGTGCGAGCGCAACTCTCGGAGGCGCGGGTCGATCAGGTGATCGACGAAGTGACTGCGCGCTTTCGGGAGCGCAACGTTCCCCATCTGTGGTTTCTGGGTGAAGACAGTCGCCCTACCGCCCTGCCGCAGCTTCTCTCAGCGCATGGCTGGCAACGCCTGCGCGAGGGGGTGGGAATGGCCATCGATCTTTCGGCCATCGCCTCCCCGTTCCCGCCGCCACCAGATCTGACCATCGAGCGGGTCGTCGACGAGGAGGGAGTGACGCTCTGGGGCAGCTTCCATCGCTACCTGGAGAACGAGCAGCGGGATGAACCGCGCGAACGGCTCTACCTCAGTCTTGGGTTGTCTGGAGATCAACCCTTGCGTCACTACCTCGCCAGGTTGGGGGGAGAGCCTGTAGGAGCCCTCTCGCTCTTTTTGGGACGAGAGGCGGCGGGCATCTACAACGTTGAGGTCACACCTACCAGGCAGCATCAAGGAGTGGGCACGGCCATGACGCGAGCGGTCCTCGAAGAGGCAGGCAAGCTTGGCTATCAGGTTGGGGTCGTCGGCCCAACACGCGAGAGCCGCTCAATGTATTCGCGCCTGGGCTTCGTTTTGCATCGGCAGGCCCTGCCGACATACCATCTGCTGAAGTCGTAGTGAGCAGCTACGCGGGCAGCAGTGATGGTGTGCGTGTGACTGGGGAATATTCCCCAGCCACACTTCTCAAACGAGACGCCGGTCAGTACATCTGGCTCAATCTGTATGATCTGGCATCTCCTGATTTTTCCGCTGCTCGTCTTGTTGGAGCCGCTGGCGAAAGCGGAACGACTCACCCAGAAATTCGAGGAATCCCAACCAAAGTAGTAAGTATGATGATCAACCAAAGCCTCCTTCAACAAAAACGAAAGAATCATCGGACGTTTCCGCCCAAAAATATGTGGTCTTGCCCCATCATCCACTCTATGGGTATCTGGTCACCATTGTCGTTCGCCGAGTTGCAACGACCTATGTCGATTGTACGATAGAAGATTCTGCCCATCCGGGCTTCCACTACCACATCCATGAAGGATGGCTCTCTTCAACTCAGCCTCCACCGTTACCCATTTCTCCTACTCCAAATGAGGCGATTTGCCTTCCTCTCCCTGCTCTGGATAAGATGGTGCAAAGGCTCCTCACCACACCGTACTTCAGGAGAATCATGGACGATGAACAAGCCGATTCTGGACCATCTTCTGCCCACGCTTTCCCAGCAGCAGCTCCAGTTCATCTGGGACCAACTGCCGCAAAAAAGCCGAACGCAGCTCACCAATCGCCTTTTCTTCCTAGCACTCGAAAAAGCAGGAGGGATTAGCCATGAGTACCGCTCATCTTACTCGCTCAACCGATCCCCATCCCAAGATACTGGATCTGCATCGCAAGAAATTAGCGGTGATCTACGTTCGCCAATCGTCGCTGTATCAAGTGGAGAACCACCTGGAGAGCCAGAAACGCCAATATCAGTTGACTGATCGGGCTCAACAGTTCGGTTGGGCTGCCGCTCGATGTATTGTCATTGATGAAGATTTAGGGATCTCTGGGGCCCAAAGCTTCAACCGACCTGGTTACCAGCGGTTGGTTTCGATGGTCGCCTTACGCGAAGTGGGCATCGTGTTTGGTCTGGAGATTTCCAGGCTCGCTCGCAACAGTCTCGATTGGTATCAATTGCTAGAACTCGCCGCTGCCTTTGACGTGCTCATCGCTGACGAAGATGGCGTCTACAATCCTGGCGATTTTAATGACCGCCTTCTGTTAGGATTAAAAGGAACCATCTCGGAGGTTGAGCTCTACCAAATCAAAGCTCGCATGGTTCGCGGCAGACTCAACAAAGCTCACCGGGGAGAGTTGATCTGGAATGTGCCCATTGGGTTGGTGTATGATACGCTCAGTGGGCAGATCCGACTTGATCCTGATCAGAGTGTGCGTCATGCCATTGAATTGGTTTTCACCCTCTTCAGACAACTTGGATCGGTGAGAGGGGTGCTCAATTTGAGCCTTCCCCGGTTTGATAGAGTCAGCAAAGCTGAGGTATACTCTACCAAACCAGGAAAGGATTTAACATGGCAAAGGTTCAAAAAACCTACACGAGAGAATTCAAAGAGGAAGCCGTCCGACTGGCCCAGACCAGTGGCAAGCCCATCACACAAGTGGCTCGTGAGCTAGGCATCTCTGATACGTCCATTCACCAATGGCGCAAGGAGCAAGCACAGCATGGCAAAGAAGCGTTTCCAGGCAGTGGACACCAGACGGCACTCGAAGAAGAGAATCGTCGGCTTAAACGCGAGCTGGAGCGAGTCCAACAGGAGCGTGACATCTTAAAAAAGCGATCATGCCGCAAAGCGACACCAATGATGATGAAAATCGGCTATACTTTGGGGTAGAGGGAAGCGCAGAGAAGCCGCCCAAGGCAGTGGAGCATGAAGCCCGATAAAAAAGCTGGCTGAGGGACGCCCAGAACCAATGATTGTCGCCACCTCGTGAGAGGTGAGCACGCCGAGGAAAGTTGTGAATAAATTCGTCCCCTCCGCTTCCCTATTTCTCACCGTGTGAAGAAGGGAAGAATTCCATGCAAGTGATTCATTCTCAGTGTGCAGGACTGGATGTCCATAAGAAGACAGTCGTCGTGACCAGTATGCTGACCCAACCAGATGGCACGGTCCAAAGGCGAACTCGCACGTTTGCCACCATGACAGCTGATTTACTTGCCCTTGATGACTGGCTCAAACAGCAAGCTATCGAGGTCATTGCTCTTGAGTCAACTGGAGTCTATTGGCACCCTGTCTACAATATCTTGGAGGATGGTCGAACGGTGGTGCTCGTCAATCCGCAGCATATGAAGGCGGTTCCTGGGCGAAAGACCGATATCAAAGATAGCGAGTGGTTGGCCGAACATCTCGCGTCACGGTCTGCTTCAACCCAGTTTCATTCCGCCCAAACCAATTCGAGAACTGCGCGATCTCACCCGGTACCGCAAGTCCTTAGTCGCCGAGCGCACACAAGAGATCAACCGACTTCAGAAGATGTTAGAGGGAGCTAATATCAAGTTAGCCTCCGTCGTCACTGATGTGCTGGGCAAAAGTGGTCGAGCGATGCTGGAGGCACTTGCAGCAGGGGAAAGTGATGCGGAAGCCTTAGCTGAATTGGCTCGTGGCAGTTTGCGGAAGAAGATGCCGCAACTCCAGAAAGCCTTGACGGGACAGACTCAACCTCATCAACGCTTCCTCATCGAGCAAATTCTGGGGCATATTGATTATCTGGAAGAGGCTATCGCCAAGGTGCAACGGGAAATCGAGCAACGGTTAGAGGAGAATGCGGAAGAAGTGGAGCTTCTTCAATCCATCCCCTCGATTAAAGCCAATGCTGCTGCGATCATCATTGCTGAAATCGGGACCGATATGAGTCGTTTTCCTTCGGCCAAGCACTTAGCCTCGTGGGCTGGAGTCTGTCCAGGGAACAAACAGAGTGCAGGCAAACGGCTCAAGAATAGCATCACCAACGGCAATCCCTACTTACGGGCCGTTTTAGCCGAAATCGTGTGGAGTATTACGCGCACCGATACCTACTTAGCAGCGCAATATCATCGCCTTGCCCGAAAGAAGGGCAAACGCCGAGCGGTCATGGCAGTAGCACATAGTGTTCTCGTCATCGTGTATCATGTATTACGAGAGAAGAAGCCCTATCAAGAACTGGGAGCAGACTATTTTGATCGACTTGATACCCAGCGGACTCAACGCTATTACGTCCAGCGTCTTGAGCAGCTTGGGTATGCAGTAGAACTTTCTCCTGCCCAGAGTGCGTAACAGGGGCAACATTTCTCCCATTTCGCAGTATGACGAGGGGATTTTCCGAGGAAAGTTCTGAGCATCTTCTCACGGGAATCCAAATGAAATAGCAGTTTATCGAACAACACAAGCAGGAAGTTGCGATCGTGGTCATGTGCCAAGTTCTCGGAGTCTCGGAAAGTGGCTTGTATGCTTGGCGCAAGCGCCCTGCCAGTCAGCGCAAACGAGAAGATGCTCTCCTCACTCAAGAGATTCGGCAGGTGTTTGAAAAGCACCAGGGCAGATATGGGAGTCCGCGCATCCACAGGGAACTGCGCGATCAGGGCAGAAGCCTCTCCCGCAAACGAGTGGCTCGCTTGATGTGTGAGGCACAGATAGCAGCCCGGCGCAAACATCGTCGGGTGCTCACCACCAAGCGAGACACCACCCATCCGGTCGCTGCTACTGTCTTAAATCGGGAATGTACCGCAACAGAACCCAACACCAAGTGGGTAACAGATATCACGTATATTCCTACAACACAAGGATGGCTCTATCTTGCTGTGATCTTGGACTTGTATTCGAGAGCGGTTGTGGGATGGTCCATGTCGGACTGCTGCGACGAGCAGTTAGCGGAAAACGCTTTGAATATGGCTCTGTCTCGTCGCCGTCCCAAAGCGGGGCTGTTGCATCACAGTGATCGCGGAGGTCAATACACCAGCCGAGCAAGCGCGAAAACGGCTTGAGCAGATGGCAGCGGGGGTCAGTATGTCGCGCAAAGGCAATTGTTGGGACAACGCTGCGATGGAGAGTTTCTTCGGATCTCTCAAAGAAGAATGTATGGGAAACACGATCTATCCATCTCATGAACAGGCCAGGAGAGCACTCTTTGAGTATCTTGAAATCTACTATAACCGCATTCGACGACATTCGACGATTGGATACGTAAGCCCACTTGTCTATGAGCAGTTGGGAAATGAGTAGGAGAAGAAAAAACGTTTGACATAATACGGTTTCTATATTACAATAAAAGCGTAAACGTTGCATGACGTAAAAACGTTTCTCATCGTCCTCAGTTCCAACCTCTGGAGACTCTACCAAACTGGGTCAAGCTCAAGAAGTACTGTTTGCTTATCTGGTCAACGATATAGACGTAGTTGCTTAGGGTGGTCGTGATCTCTGCATAGATGCTATCTCGACACAATTTGAATTTGATTGTTTGGGTAGATTTCTCACCAAAAACTGGGCTTATAACTTGGAGAGTAGTTGGAGTCATCAGCGGCCTCGACTTATAAAATGTGGAAAGGAGCCTCGTAGTATCCACCTATCCCCTCCAAGTTAATACATGATTTCCCGCTGGCTGGGTACCCATGCAAGGAACATTCCAATTGCCTTCAGTCTCATTAAATCCGTTTCCCGATCCTGATCCGGCAACATACCCCGACCAATTCGGATTGTTGACACTCGTTGTCGATGCTGTCACAAACTGAGTTACACCAGGAGCATGCGAGTTTGCCGATGAGACACCTGCACTCATGGATTGGCACGCTCCTTCTCTGAGTAGGATTCTCCTATGAGGCAATGCGAGGTACTAGGATAGTTGACTTTCAATATATAGCGGCATTGCCCCAGTTGAGGGTCTAGAATCTTTTTCGCTATGAATAAGAAGTAGTAACAGCACTGAGCAAACAAATCCCTAAGCTTGATGATTGTTTTACAATGGCAACATACTTGCGAGTTGACCAACTGGTAGTCGACGTGGTTTGCTTGGGTAGCTTAATAGGTAGACCACTTATATTGTTAGGATTGGAATTTGTTCGATTTTTATTGTAAGTGCTAGTCCCTACTAAAAAGGGCGCAAGTCGATTAAATCGGAATACTGCTGCAATGACAGCAAGGGATATGAATCTCTTTCATAGACATTACCTCATGTCAACAATTAACGTTAGATATACTATATTGTAGTAGCAAGCAAAACGTTGGATTTCTGGAATGTAGTAAGTGAAGTCACGCTTTCGAGATAGTATGTTGGAGGCTGAAAGAGTGGAGGTATCAGGTAGTATACCAAACATATCTCTGTCTAGTCTAAATTCCATGTAAGAGTTGAGTCCACCGCGAACAATAGAACATCTTGCACCTTGTGAACACTTAACAATCGTGTAACAGGAGTAGGTAATACCCTAGCGAGATATGTAGAATACTTACGCTACTCCCTTTTCTGCTACGTTAACAGCTAGTAATTGGGCGGGGATTATTAGTATGCCCAGATTAAAAGTGATATATTGTGTTCTGAATTTGATGAAGTCCGGCTTTGTCGAGGCAATGGATATCGCCGCCCTCTGCCGTGCCAACAACACACAATTGATGATTGGGGCGATGATCGAGTCACGCCTTGCCATCGCCGCCGCCACCCACTTCGCAGCAGGCGTCGGTGGCTTTCGCTATATCGATCTGGATACACCCATGCTCTTAACCGAAGACCCGTTCGTGGGTGGGTATGAGCAAAATGGCGGAGTGTATGATGTGGCGGGTGTTGAGCGTGGATTAGGGGTAGAGAAAAAATGATATAGTTAGTTGACGTTTTCTCTACCTCTACGAAAGGATACAAAGAATATGTACAAAGCATTAATTTCTTCGGACCCAAAGGTGATGATGGGTAAACCTGTCATTGCAGGGACACGTATTACGGTTGAACATATTCTTGAGGAATTAGCTGAAGGTGGCACGATAGAAGACCTTTTAGCTGCTCATCCTCGTCTTACCATCGACGGTATTCATGCAGCTTTGTCCTATGCCGTTGACTTGCTACGTACAACAGAAGCAGCTTCATGAACATCATTGTTGATGAAAACATTGCTGTTCAGGTTGTAGAGAAACTGCAACAAGATGGGCATAATGTCCGGTACACGATACAAGGACAAGGTATCGCAGATACAATTGTATTAGATATGGCTTATAAACAAAAGGCGTTGCTTATTACGGATGACAAAGACTTTGGTGAGTTAGTTATCCATAATAAGCAACAAGCTTTTGGAGTTCTATTAGTGCGACTTCCTGGATTAGCCTTTGAGCAAAAAGCAGAGATTGTAGCAAATGTTGTAAGCGAGTACGGGAATGCACTAACCTCTGCATTTACGGTAATAACAGCGAAAAACATACGCTGCCGACCACTAAATCCTTAATAAAGATGCAAACTGTTATGATACTACAAAGTTGATTTCTTGTTGCTTTTCGTGCATTGGCAATGCCTTACGAACCTATACAGAGAGTGGCTTTGACTCGCTTGCCACCTCTGGTGGCAATGCTTCAGGAACATCTTTCGCACTTCTCTTATCACCGCGTAGCAGTTCGTATATTCCTGCCGCAAGCAAGGCACCCACAAGCGGTCCCACCACATAGATCCAATAGGTGCTTAGTGCCGTGCTTCCAGCGAAGAGGGCAGGTCCCAGGCTACGAGCTGGATTCATGCTTCCACCGGTAAGGAAGTTGCCGACAAGCCCATCGAGCAGTACCGTTAGCCCAATGGCAAGCCCTGCTACAGTTTGACTCACGCGACGGTCCGTTCCCACAGCCATAGAGACGAGCATGAGGAAGAAGGTAAGAATGGCCTCGATACCAACAACTTGACCATAGCCAATCTGAGGACGTGTGGCCGCGAAATGTGCAGCAACAGCATAGTTGTATAAGAGAAGAACATGCATCGTACTAGCAACAATAGCACCAGCGAACTGAGCCAGCCAGTATGGAAGAACGTAACGCCATGGAAAACGACGTGCAACAGCAAATCCGAGAGTGATAGCCGGATTGAAATGGGCACCAGAGATACATAAATTCTGCTATATAGCGTCGTCACATTGTACTCATGTGTCCCATTCCTTTTTTTTATGTAGTCGCTGCTATAACTCCTATCTCAACGGATAGGAGTTATAAAGGTTATACGATGTATCCATAAGGATAGGTGACAAAGCTATACCATTTTCATGATAGCACGAGTCGTTCGGGACGTTGAAGCGTTGTACATATAAGTGCCTTACCTGTACGCCTCCGCTTGCATATTAAACAACTCCGCATAGCGACCATCCAAATGCATCAGTTCGCCATGTGAGCCGCTTTCGAGGATGGTGCCGTTCTCCAACACGAAGATGCGGTCGGCGAGACGCACGGTGCTGAAGCGGTGACTGATGAACAGGGCGGTCTTGCCATTCGTCAACGCGCGGAAGTGCGAGAAGACCTCCGACTCCGCCTGGGCGTCGAGCGAACTGGTGGGTTCGTCGAGAATGAGGATGCGTGCGTCACGCATAAACGCACGCGCCAGCGCGACCTTCTGCCACTCGCCTCCACTCAACTGCGTACCCTTCTCGAACCACTTGCCAAGCATTGTGTCGTATTGTTCGGGCAATCTTTCGATGACAGCATTCGCGCCACTTTTACGTGCCGCACTCGTCACTAGTTCACGATCCTCGATCTCGGCGATACGTCCAACACCGATATTCTCCTGTGCGCTCATATAGTACGTCACATAGTCCTGGAAGATGACTCCGACCTGCTCACGTAACTCTTGCAGATCGTATTCCTTGATGTTGCGCCCACCAATCAGAATTTCGCCATCGTCGGGATCGTACAGGCGCGTCAGCAACTTGACCATCGTCGTCTTACCCGCACCGTTGCGGCCAACCAGCGCAATCGACTCGCCCGCTTCCACCTTGAAACTCACATGCTTCAGTGCGTACTGTGTCAACGGGTCCTTGCCGGGATAGGTAAAGCTCACATCGCGAAACTCGATATCCAGTCCTTTGATTTCCGCATTGGGTAGCACTGGCTCTGGTTTTTGCGGCGAGATAATCTTAGGTTCATAAGCAAGAAAATCAAACAACGTGTTGATGTACAGGTTGTTCTCATAGGTGTTAGAGATACCGTTTAGCAGACTTTGAAAGCTCTGTCCTGCCTGTACCGCCGCCTGTGTAAAGGCGATCAGTCCACTTATACCAAGTGAACCCGTAACGGTACGTATCGCAACATACAGGTAAATCCCCGTATTCGCCGCTCCCGTCAGACCTGTCCACAGAAAGTTCATCATATAGCGCCGTATCAGGATACCTTTGTTCTCTTCATAAAACTTGTTGGCGAAGCGACGGAAGCGCGTGATAAAGAAGTTGCCGAGCGTGAACAGCTTGACCTCTTTGTTATACGTGTCGGTCGTCATCAAGGTCTGGATGTAGCTCATAATGCGGCGTTCGGGCGATTGGCGACGCATACGTTGATAGCCAATCCAACCATATTTTGCGCTAGAGATGAAGGCCGGAATGGGAATGAGCAGCGCGACAATTGCAAGCCACCATTCGAGTTGCAGCAAAATAGCGATAACCGAGAACAGTGTCACAATAGTACGGAACAGGTCGAACGTTTGCGAGATCATCGATACAGGTTGATAGGTCGATTGATCGGTTGCTTGACGCAACTTGTCGTAAAATGCTGGGTCCTCAAAAAAAGAGAGGTCCAGCGTATTCGACTTCTCTAATACTAGCAGTTGGATTTTGTTGGAGACTTTTTCTTGCAACAATTGCTGTACGATATTGCCCAACGTACTCAATAGGCTTGTCACCAGCACAACCGCGAGTTGCAAACCAACGGGCACCCAGATAGGATTGATTGAGTGTATTCTGATGCCCACCTCGACACTATTGACAACGATACGGGTAATTTCGATGCTTAACGCAGGCATGAAGCCCTGTAAAATACTCAATATCCCCATCAATACGGTAAGAAGAGTACTTGCCGACAGCACAAGTTTCATAACGCGCGGGATACTTGCGAATGCTATCGGAACTTGACGCAGACTAAAACCGTCCTCGTCGGGATTACGGCTACGTCTACGTGCGACTGGTGCTGGGTTAACGGTCTGGCTCATCGGCTTCTTTTCTCTCTAATTTTTTCGTTCAAGCATAGCATAGAAACACAGGTAATACATTGCCCTTTTCACCAGTCTATGCTCCTGTTCTTTTCTACAGGGATAATTTTGCGTGTATCTACCCTATCAATCTCTGCGTAATCCTTGTATACTGGTAGCATATTAAGACGGAATATGCCGAATCCGTAGCCCTTGTCATGCTCGCCGAATGATTGTATCTTCAGCAAGAATACTTACAAAGGACCACTTGTGCAGGTCTCTTTTTTGTTTGTGTCGAGACCTTGAGTGGATGGGTTTAGCGCACACGTACAGCCAGACAGAGAGGGAATTTACCATGGCTTTAGTCAAACAGAATGCAACAGGAGAAGATACAGGGGGAACGCCCGACTTTACGCGTAGTGATGCACGCATCAGTGCCCTCCTCGATTATGTGCGCGACATTTGCGCCTTGAACGATCTCGGCAACCTTGCGGGATGGGACCAGAATACGCAGATGCCGGATGGAGCAGGCGCGGTACGCGGCACACAAATGGCCGTACTACAAGGCGTCTTACATGATAGATTGAGTAGTGACACGCTCGGAAAGTTGCTGGCCGCGCTCGAAGCACCAGTGCAAAGCTCTCCCTTTACCGATGCTGATCGCGGATTGGTACGACAGACGCTCCGTGATTACACCCGCAGTACGAAGTTGCCGCGTAGCCTCGTCGAGGAGATGGCGCGTCATGATGCCGTTAGTTATGAGGCATGGCGTAAGGCTCGCGCAAATAACGATTTTGCCAGCTTTGCACCTTTCCTCGCCCATACCATCGAACTACAGCGTGAGTATGCCGACCGTATGGGCTATGTCGAGTCGCGCTACGATGCCCTGCTCGACGACTACGAACCTGGACTAACCGCCAGTCGCGTCAACACTCTCTTCGCGCCAATCCGTGCTGTGAGTACTGCCCTCTTGAAACGTATTCAAGCGAGTGGCAACACGGTAGACACCTCCTGCTTACAGGGCCATTTTGCCTCAGACAAGCAGGTCGAGTTGAGTATCGCCATTCTCAAAGGCATGGGCTATGACTTTACCTATGGAGCCATCGCGCAATCACCACATCCCTTTACAACCAACATGGGTACACCATTCGATGTACGTGTTACCATTCGCACCAACGAGCAACTGCTGCAACAGTCATTGATGGCGGCAATTCACGAAGGCGGTCATGCCCTCTACGAGCAAGGGAGCGCACACACGCTCGTCAATACCCCAGTCGCAGGTGGTGCCTCGCTCGGTATTCACGAATCACAATCACGCCTCTGGGAGAACGCGATTGGTCGTTCGCCACAATACTGGCAGGGTCAATTCGTACTTGTGCAAAAAGCCTTCCCAGAGCAGTACGCCAACGTGGACTACGCGACCTTTGCCCGCGCCCTCAACCATGTCGAGCCAAGCCTGATTCGCGTCGAGGCCGACGAAGTGACGTACAACTTGCACATCATCATCCGCTTCGAGCTCGAAAAAGAGATGATTAACGGCAATGTCGCGGTTGAGTCGCTACCTCGTATGTGGAACGAGAAGTACCAGGAGTATCTCGGCATCACGCCGCCCACCGATAGCGAAGGTATCCTGCAAGATGTTCACTGGGCAAGCGGCTTCGGTTACTTCCCGACGTATACGCTCGGCAACCTGAACGCGGCGCAGATACTCAACACCCTGCACAAAGCTCTACCAAACTTCGACGAATCGCTTGAGAAAGGTGATACCTCGATCATCCTTAACTGGTTGCGTGAGCATATGTACAAGTTCGGTGCCATCTACCAGCCCGACGAACTCATGCGGCGCGTCACTGGCGAACCGCTCAACCCCGACTACTTCACGCACTATCTGGTGAACAAGTTCGAGAAGATATACGGGCTGAAGAAATAATCTAAGATGAGCCTATGCAATAGATAACATCATCTATTGCATAGGCTCATCTTCAGCCCGCTCCAATGCCTCTACAAATAAAATTGTACCTTATAGGCCCAGCAATTTCAAGCATTACCTTTTATGGTTTCTCAAATTTGACGTTTTTGCTAAATAGTCTACTACAATAATTTGGTTCTCTTACTCCTCACTGATCATTTTGCTTTCATTACTATAATGTAAGGTGTGATAGAATAGCAAAGTAGATTAAAATGAGTTTCTTAGATGACTAGACAAGAACCTTTTAGTGGTTCACTTCGTAAAGAAAATAAAAATACTACTTATAAGTAAAGGAGTTGACAAATATGCCACAACAGGAAATAGACTTTGAAAGTTCTTATGATAGACCTCGCTCCTCTTATGCTGGTTATGAAGGACAACCTTACTATCAAGGTATTCCTCCTGACCCCGAACAAAAAATTCCTTTGACAAATATGACACTGAAACCCCCTCTAAGTCAACGCTTGTTATTTGGACTCATTTCTTTAATGATATGGCTATTCTTGAACGCTTTTGGACTTATATCTTACTTAGGAAATCCTATGGATAGCCCTAATTTGAGAATATTCTTGTTCCTCACAATACTGTTTTTTACGATATGCCTTATTATAATTAATGTAATCTTTTGTCGTACAGGCTTGCTATGGACTAGGAACCGTTTATGAATGGTATGGCATGTCTTTCTCGCGTATAGATAATTTTCCACAGGATGAGCTAGGATATATCGAAGTATTAATTGATAGGATAATGGCAGAAATACATCGAGATGATGCGTAACGAGATATGGATTGGTGCATCGAACATTGGATAAAAGCGATACAAGGTGCCAAATATTTGCAAAGCGACCAACGATTCCAAGGGGCTTTCTAGGTTCATACAGCTATGCACGGTGCATGGCCTAGCGAGAAGCGTATCAAGGATTTGCGCGAACTCGTGGTGCATTAGTGAAAACAAACGTAGGGGCCGTTATTCATTTATTCATAACACTCTGTGAGCGACTCAATCCAAGGTACCTCTTTTTCCTCCCTATCTATAGCGCACATTGACACGTTTTCCGTGCCTCAATCGTGCATAGAGGTAGAGACAAAAAATAGAGGAGGACGTTTATGGAAACGCGTCAATTTGGAAAAACAGATATGCAGGTGAGCGTGCTGGGCTTTGGCGGTTCAGAGATACGCGGCGCTTCGCTTGCGGACGTTGAACAGACGTTGAACAGTGCGCTCGATGCAGGTGTCAACGTGATTGACACCGCCGCGTGTTATGGGAATAGCGAAGACTTGATCGGGCGGGCTATGGCAAGCCGACGTAGCGACTATTTTCTCTTTACCAAGTGTGGTCATGCCGTCGGCGAGGATTTACCCGATCTACCAGATTGGGACCCACGTTTGATTGAGGCCAGCATAGATCGTAGCCTGAGAAGATTGCGTACTGATCACATCGATCTGCTCCAATTGCATAGTTGCTCGCTCGATGTCTTACGGAAGGGCGACGTTATCAAAGTATTGGAGAAGGCAAAACGCGAAGGGAAGACGCGCTACATCGGCTATAGTGGTGACAACGAAGATGCACGCTACGCCATTCGTACAGATGTCTTTGATACGCTGCAAACCTCCGTCAGTATCGCCGATCAGCAAGAGATAGACTTCACCCTTCCAGCCGCTATCGAGCGTAAAATGGGTATCATTGCCAAACGTCCCATTGCTGAGGCTGCATGGCTCAATGCCACAATGGACAAAAATGCGTATGCCTATCCTTACTGGGAACGGCTCCAAACCCTCGGCTACGACTTTTTGAAGAGCGAGTCCACAAGCTCTATCGCAACGGCTCTCCGTTTCACGCTGAGCGTCCCCGGCGTAGATGTAGCGATTGTTGGTACCACAAACGCTGATCATATGCGTCAAAACATTGATATGTTATCGGCAGGCAATCTCTCACAGGATGAGTTCAACGCTATTCGCGCTACATGGGAAGAGCGAGCCGACCAACATTGGCTGGGTCAAGGTTAGACTTCGCGCAGAAAAAAAGAGATTACCAACGGGCGACCACAAGGGATCGTCCCTACTATATTTACCAGGGGTAGCATGCATCCGTGTATAGTAGGGGCGGCCCTTGTGGTCGCCCTTCATCTAACAACTTCTCCTCTTTTTTCTGCGCTTGACATCACCCCCCCATTCATGCAAAAATGCCTCTGTACGGGTCTGATTCATCACACCCTGAGCAGCAAGGAGCGTGAATACTATGGAGGATCAACAAGAGCGAGAGCGCATTGTAGCTACGATTGAGCAGCAAAGGGTGCGTTTTGTCAATTTGGAATTTACCGATGTAGTCGGTATGGCAAAATGTGTCACCATTCCGGTAGAGCAGTTTCCTGATTGCCTGACACATGGCAAGTGGTTTGATGGCTCATCACTTGAGGGATTCGCACGCATCGCTGAAAGTGACATGTACCTCTTTCCTGACCTCTCAACCTTTGCTGTGTTGCCTGGTACCGTGCGTCCCTCCTCGTCGGCGCGTCTGAACGATATGCTACAGGAAGACGATGGTGGCGTGGTGGCGCGTGTGATCTGTGATGTACGCACACCCAATGGCGAGCGTTTTGATGGCGACCCGCGTGCCACATTACTCCAAACAATCGAGATGGCACACACGCTTGGTTACAGCTTTCATGTCGCGCCCGAACTGGAATTTTTCCTGCTGCAACTCGATGATAAAACACCAACACCCCTACCGCATGATAACGGTGGCTATTTCGATCTTTCCACCGACCTCGCCGCCACTGTACGGCGTCAGATGGTATACGCGCTACAACAGATGGGCATTGGAATTGAGGCAAGCCATCACGAGGTTGCCGCAGGACAGCACGAAATAGACTTTGAGGCGACCGACGCTCTGCACATTGCCGATGGCTTGATGACCGCGAAATATGTCGTGAAAGCTCTTGCCGCCCATCACGGTTTGTACGCGACCTTCCTACCTAAACCGCTCTACGGCATTAGCGGTTCTGGTTTGCATATGCATCAGCAACTTGTCAATCTTGCAACAGGACAGAATGTCTTTGTCGATGCTAAGAACGAGTACGGTCTCTCGGATATCGCGGGCTATTTTATCGCGGGTCAACTTGCTCATGCACGAGCCCTATGTGCCATTCTTGCCCCACTGGTAAACTCTTATAAACGGCTCATTCCAGGTTTCGAGGCCCCTTCACATGTCAACTGGGGACGTGTCAATCGGCAGGCACTGATTCGGGTGCCACGTTCTGGCATCAACCCGCAGACCTCGATGCGTGTTGAATTACGTTGTAGCGATCCCAGTTGTAATCCCTACCTTGCCTTAGCTGTGATGCTACGCGCTGGCCTTGATGGTATCCAGCGTAAATTAACGCTTCCCGCACCGATGGATGAGAACTTGTTTTTGCGCGACGAGAGCGAACGTTTGCGCTCTCGCTCCCGTTTGTTGCCCGCGACCCTTGGTGAGGCCCTCGAAGCTCTACGCGAGGATGCGCTCATTCGTGAAACGCTTGGCGATTCCATCTACGAAGGTTTTCTCGACGCCAAAACCATCGAGTGGACCGAGTATAGCAGGCAGGTTCACGCCTGGGAGCTTGAACGCTACTTGCCCGTTTTCTAGTTGATGAGCGTTGCTCGTCGAAGAGCAGTTCGTTCTAGTCCTGACTCTTGTTCTCAGATTGAATATTCCCAAGGGCAACGTATGTTACAGTATCCCATGAGTTATGGATACCGATAAATAGCAGTAGAACAGTTGCAGCACCAATAACAAATAGTATCGGTGCAGGATTGCCTGGAAGTACCATTGCTGCAACGATGAGTGCTATGTACGCAGCGAGCGGTAACATCACATGCCATATCCAGTCTTCCATGACCGGTTTGTAACTCGTCTGGTGACGCATGCGCCGCACAATGATGACGATGTATGTCACCCCACCTAGACCAGTGAGACCGAGTAGAAGGGCAACATTCCAGAGTGCCTGCCAAGGCGCACTGAGAATGGCAGCGATGAGGAGTGCGGAACAAAAATGCACGACCGTTGGCGTGGCGAAGGCCGCAGAAGTCTCGCTCGTCGCCTGCTGCCTCGTTCCCACGATCAAGGTGAGTACTACGAACATCAATCCAGTCAGTGAAGCAGCAGCGGCACCTATGATGACGTAGAAGTTCATCCAGGTGGTAAGTAGTGGCACTGTAGCCTCTTGCACGATGAATCTCCCTTCAATGTACATATAAACTTTAGATGGCCTATACCTATGTTGGCCTGTTCTGCTGTGTCAATTCCGCATGCGGAATTGACACAGCAGAACAGGCCAACATTATTTACGAAATCACAAATTTCCCGTTCTCGTAGCATAGTTGCCCGTCGGCATAGACTTTGCCTTCGTGCAGATCGCATACCATGTCCCAGTGCAAGCCCGACTCGTTCTTGCCGCCCGTTTCAGGGTAGGACTCACCTAGAGCCATGTGCATCGTGCCACCAATTTTTTCATCAAACAAGATGTCTTTGGTGAATTGCTTGACGTTATAGTTGAGGCCGAACGCAACCTCACCCAGGAAACGCGAACCCTCGTCCATATCGAGCATCGCGTTCAAGAAGTCCAGACCACGACTCGCCGTAGCCTCGATGACCTTGCCTTCCTTGAAGGTGAGCCGCACATCCTCGACCTCATTACCGTTGTACACAGCAGGATAGGTGAAGCGCACAGTTCCATTCACCGAATTCTCAACTGGTCCGGTGAATACCTCGCCGTCGGGAAAGTTGACGGTACCTGCACAGCTAATCCATTTACGACCGCGAACATGATAGGTCAGGTCTGTACCAGGAGCGACGATATGAATTTCGTCATGTTGCTCTAAGTAAGTAGCGATACGCTGCTGCTCTTCGTCGATTCTGCGCCATGCCGCCGCTGGATCGTCCTGGTCGAGTAGACCTGCGCCATACACAAAATCTTCGTAGTCGCTTAGCGACATGCCCGCGTCCTGTGCGTGCGCCTGTGTGGGAAACAGTGTGCCGCACCACTGTAACTCGCCATTTGCTGCCCTCTCCAAGAAGCGTTTCGAGATTGCAGCGTTCGCCTTGTCGCGCAAAGCGATACGCTCCGGTTTGACCTTGCTCAAGGCGCGTGTGTTTTGCGATGCCCAGATACCCAGGTATTTGTTCATGTGTTCATTCTCGAACACGTCTATCTCTGATACATGCGTCAACTGCTCATCACTACCCTCGCGTAACTGAATTTCGTACAGTTCGTCCATGTCGATACGAGGAGTGATATAGGCACCTGCTCGCAACGCTTCCAGGTATACCTCGCGTACAAGCGGTGCCGCAACCATCGGTGCATGAATAACCAGCCTGTCGCCAGCCTGAATCTTTAGTGAGTAATGAACCAGCACCTGTGCCAGTTTCTGCTGTCGTGGATCTGCCATGATTTCCTCCTACAGGGTGGTTTGTGGACGTATAAGCCAGTAACGCCCGTTTTCACGCATCATAATGCTCTGCTCAATCATATCACGGCGCAACGTAGCTACATCGTCATGAAAGGTTTTGAGCGTGGCATTCACCTCTTTCTCATCGTAGATACGGCCCCACTCGAACGACTCCGCTATCTTTTCCAAGATGTACTTACGTGCCTTCGTCTCTGGTGGGATGCTTAGTAAGCGACTCTCTTTAAAGTACGCATCCTGTGTCATTTTACGATCAGTGGCCTCCGTCGGTGCCGTAATCGTAGGGTCTTTTTGCAACCGCATAGACTGCCCGATATCTCGTAGATGCTCAACAGTCAGCATCTGCGTCATGTTTTTTAGCCCTTGCTCGTCGAAATGGTAGTGGTGATAGTTGTTCTCGCGTTCGACACTTACCAGCCCCGCTGCCTTCAATATCGTGATGTGATGTGAGATCGTTGGTGTCGCCACGCTCAACGTCTCCGCTAGCTCCTGCCCATACATAGAACGTTCCGCTAGCAGGGCAAGTATCCGTATCCGCATTGGGTCTGCGAAGGCCCGTCCCAAGCGTGTCAAAGGCTCGCCCTGTGACCACTCATACGTCATTCTTGCCATACCATATTTGCGTTGTGCCTCGATTCGGCTCTGTCGCTCGTCCATAATTACTTCCTTTCGATATATTACAATTGTATAATTGTCTAATTAAAAGATAATATAATCAGAGCCATTTGTCAAGAGGCTTTAGAAATGGATTTAGTCAAAAACAAATGTAGGGGCCTTATTCTATAACGCCCTCGTCCTCATCGACTACGTTTCCAACCATTGATTCCATTCCTCAATGAGCGGTCACATTGTGTATCGGCACGAGGGCGTTATAGAATAAGGCCCCTGCAGAGTTCGTTATGTATTAACCCGTAGGCAGCAACGGCAGAATGGCCTCTTTAAGTTGTTCCGCCATATGTTCAACGGGGATGCTGGCGTCGATGACGTGGAAATTAAATTCGCGCGTCATCTTCTCGTATTCAGTGATCAGTCGCGTCTGATAATTGACGAAACTTTCGTAGAGATCACCGCCGAGACGCATATCCATCCCCGACTCCCAGTAGTCGAAGCCACCCCGTTGCAGGATGCGAGGAATGAGGTCATCGAGGCCAATTTTCAGGTAAAAGATGGCGTCGGGCTTGAGGGCCAGACCATAGATAGAGCGTATCCAGTGTTGGTCGGCACCGCGCACAATGGCACGGGCCATCAACGAATAGATATAGCGGTCAGTGAGAACGACAAAACCGGCGCGTAATGCGGGCACAATCTGATTCTCGAAGCGGTCCACGAAGTCGGTTGCATAGAACAGGTTCAATGTGATAGGACCAAGTGTATGCCCCTCTTTCGCCTGCTTGAGGCCGGGGCCAGCCAGGACAGAACGCGTCATCTCAGTATCGACGACCGCGTAACCACTGCTCTCTAGCCAGGGTCGTAACAAACTTAGTTGTGTTGAACGTCCAACGCCATCGGTTCCCTCAATGACGATCAAGCGGCCAGGTAGGAGTTCGTCACGTTCTTTGAGGTGAATGGCGTCAATGCCATAAAATGCCAAATTTGACATAGATTCACGCTCCGTTGTGGAGGATGAATGTGACGATCTTCTATCTTTACTTTCATAGGGAGCCGCCGCATATGACCAGCCTCCCTTTGCCTCTTTGCCCATGTTTATCGCTCGCTCTTCTTACTATTCTCGCTTCCAACACCTTGCTCTTGCCGTTCACGCATCAAACCCGCCTCTGCCGCGTCACGCGCCGAAGAATGCAAACGACGCACTCCCTGTAAATAGGGCTTGACGAGTTTACGCATACGCCGTTGCTGCTCAGGAATTGGTAGAGTCGCATCCATGACCGTCAGGTCGAATTCATCGATCATCGCTTCGTACTCGTTGACGATACGTTGCTGAAAAAGCTTAAAGCTTTCATGAGGTTCGGTACTCAAACCCAGGTCCATACCTGCTTCATAATGTTTCAGTTCGGTACGGCCCGTAAGGATACGGCTCAAGGAGACCTCTAGCGGCACACGGTAATAGAAGGCCATTGTCGGTTTGACCGCGAACTGATATAACTCGCGCACCCATTCGCGATCCACGTTACGTGCCACGTCGCGTGCGAATGCAGTATAGATGTAGCGGTCTGCCAGCACGATAGCTCCAGCTTTGAGTGGCGGAATAATGTCATGTTCTGTACGGTCAGCGAAGTCTGTGGAATGAATCAAACTAAACGTTGTCGGTGTCAGCAATTGCTTCTTTTTGCCTTTGCTGGTCGTCTGTTTGACAAGGGGAGATGAGTTCCACTCACTGAAAAACACGGTGTACCCTTCGCTAATCAGCCATTGTCGCAGAAGCGCAATCTGGGTACTCTTCCCAGAGCCATCCACGCCTTCTACAATAAAGAGGCGTCCGGGATATTGATGCCGTCCATAGGTCTCCATAAAAATAGGTCCTTCTACTACTATGCCAAAAGGAAAGGTATAACGGAGATTATGCTTCAGATTGTCAACTCTTGTCAAGAGTAATACACACAGCATGCTTTACATGTATAAAAAGTGAAATTGAAATCTATCCTTTTGGCATAGTCTATTGAATATACTGTAGTATAGCGAACGATAACAAACCGTGGAAACGTTTTGCTTGTCAACTCTCCCGAAGTTTCTGAGGGAGTTGACAAGCAAGACGGTATCCACATCATTTTTTATTGAATAATAGGAGCGTTGATATCTAATTGATGTAGTAACCCTGAGATGCCACCACCTGCGACATGATGTACAATCCATTGCGAGATTGTATCGCCTTCGAGTTCAAAGGAGACATCCTCGACAGGTAAAGAGATGCTGCGTGCCATCTGTGGTACGGGTGGCAGGCTTAGTGGTGGAATACTGAACGAGTCGCTCTGATAGCCCGCGATCTGTATGCTGCCTGTAACGGTACTGCCTTGCTCCGCGAGATTATGCAGATTGAACATCAGGCTGGGAATGCCGGACTTGAGTTCCTTCATGGTGGTCAGAAAATCTGCTTTGTTGAGTGGCTTGGGCGTCCAGCCAGTGAATAAGAACTGTTCGCTCAACGCGTTCGGGACTTCCTCTTCTCGATTGTCCTCTAATGCGGTAACAAAGTTTCTTACCGTGTCTATTGCGCTCATACGCTTTTTCCTTTCAGTTCTACATTCTGTTTCCTCGTAATGAGGTCGAGCAGGATGGGATAGACGAATGCGACTTGCTGTTGCGGATTTTTCGTGCCGATGATGTCGTGAGGTAGATGATGACTCGCATCGAACTCATACATTTCACAGTATTTCAACCCGTTCTTTTGCCATCTCTGTACCAAACTCCGTATAATAGCATTGTTCATGGAGGGGTCGGCTGCGTTGGCGACGACTAGCACCGACTGCACCGCTGGTTTAGTCTTGCGTGCAACTTCATAGACGGAAAACCCCAGGCGCATCATCACGCCGAGGCTACGCGTAGCAAAGCCGCGATAGCCAAAAGAAGAACCATGACCGCGCCGAAAGTTTTGCGTCATGAGGTTCGGCAGCAAGTAGAGCAAGTACATTATCAGTTTACTCACATTGACACCAAGATGTCGATCAACGGTGAAGGCAGGAGCGATAAGGATTGCTCTCTCGACATCAGCACGATACTGTGCGACCCATGCGGCCATTGTTCCTCCCACCGAGAGGCCAGCGTAAGTGATGTGTTCGCCCAGACCATGCGCGATATCTATCATTACCGCGCTACAATCGCGCAAGTCCTTCATCGTGAGATACTTGAGATCGGTCGTGTCTAAATTTGTATACCCGTTATAAGGCATGCGAGGGATAAGAACATTGTAGCCCTGCTCAAAGAGGAGGGTGCCAAGTTCGATGAATTGTCGCGGACAACTCGTCATGCCATGCATTAAAATAATCGCTTGTTCAACCTTGCGGCCATGTGTTAATACAGTTGTATGACATATATCTTGCAGCGGCAGCGTCTTCTCGAACTCCTGTATGTGTGCGATTTTTGTCATGGCAGTATCATAATCAGTAACTTGATGAGATGGAAGAGCCTTCAATTCATGGAGAAACGTATGCCCTGCCACTTTTGCTGTAATGGTACTCGCGACAACGAGCGCAGTAGCTCCTAGCGCAAGTGTTGTGATACTTCTGGTAAGGTGCCTCTGCATATTTTCAATTTTCCATCCCTTCAAATTTTTTGACTTAGGTTTTATATTATAGAAGTGTTACGTGCTATAGTGCTTTTTTACCAACCATACGTTCCCGCCCCACCCTTAAACGGACCCACAATGTCGCTTGTAATCCAGCCTCCATAAAAGTCGCCTTCCTGCGGTTGCACCTGTTCATCATCGACATAACACGCATCCATCTGCGAAGGATAGAGCGCGATATAGTTGGTGAGGCTCTCATAACCCTTGCTTGGCTTGCGGTAGTACCATGCACCATTCGGAAGAGTTTTGTCGCCGACTGTGATGGTGTAGTACGATGCGGTCCCTTTGAACTCGCAAAAGGTATTGCGCGAAGTTGGTATAAAATACTCCATTTTCACATCTTCTGGTGGTAAGTAGTACACGGGCGGATGGCTGGTTTCGAGTACACGTTTAGCCCGATGAGTGTCCGCGATTACGGCACCATTCAGGATCACGCGAATGTGCTTGTTACTGTCCTCTACACGCGGTGGGCGTGGATAGTCCCACACTGATTCTTGCCCTGGTCCTGGTGTGATTCTACTACTTCTATTCATAAATCATGATCCTTTCGCGGTATCCTGTTGTGTTATGTATTTACGACGAATAGTCTCCATATTGCAGGTAGGTATCCGATTGATCGCATCCGTTAAAGCTATGAGGTAGTGTGGTGGAACAAGAAGTTATTATATTATCGTCACCTATGGTACTGTTCAGGAAGAGCTACTCGAAGTTACATTAGCACAAATTTATGAAGATGTCGAGAGGAAAGAGCGGATGAGCCAGACCATATGTCCATGTTGATTTACTCTTAAAGTAAAGTGATACTGAAGGAATATCACCTCAGTATCACTTTCTACTCAATCGTCTCGTTTTCACGTAGCTTGCTATGGGGAAGTGTAGATACCGAACTCGTAGAGCGAGTATCCATACGTTGTTCCTCGCTGTGTCCCGTACAGGCGAACGTACCTACCTGAACCAGTGACGTTGAAGTCGTCAACTCCACCAGTACCGGTTGTGGTCGAGTAGATCGGCGTCCATGTCGTACCATCGTTGGAGACTTGTATCTGATATGCCGAGCTGTAACCAGACTCCCAGATGAGCTGGATATGGCTGATCGTCGTCACCTGACCGAGGTCAACCTCAATCCACTGTGGATCACTCCAGTCACTCGCCCAGCGTGTCGTAAGGTTGCCGTCGGTCGCGTTTGACGGTGGGTAGGGTGCGCCATTCCCCGTCGCCTGGTAGGAGGATGCCGTTGTCGTCTTGCCGAGTGCCACGTTCCTGCCATTCACTGTCGGAGGGACGACCTTGAACGACAGCGTCTCGATGCCGACGTTATCCTGCCCATCGTAGGCGTAGAGGTACACCTTCCAAACACCGAGTTGCTTTGGCGGAGTGACCGAGAACGTGGTCGGACCCGTCTGGGTGAACGTCGCATTCTGCAACGCCGTATTCCCATCGACGTATTTGCTGCTGAGCATCAGGTGATAACGCAACGGATCGCCGTTTGGATCGCTCACATTGGCACTGACAATGAGTGGACTATTCGTCGCAATAGTTGTCTTGTTCAGTGTCATGTTGGAGATCACCGGTGGCGTATTGGTCGAGATTTTTCCACCATAGAGTTGGGCAACCGTGAAGTCGGATAATCGCCTCCAGTGACCGGTTATCAGGTCGAACCACACACCGCCGAAGTCGTTCTCGATGCCGTAGTTGAAGAGTGTGGCACCAAGTGCAACTCCGGTATGGCTTGTGATACAGTTCCAGGCGGTTGCATATCCCTGACTTTTCTGGACGTCGGTTGGCTCGGTGGGCACACCGTTCTCGTCGTTGGGCACTTCCCACTCGCCAGCAGGCCCGGACTCGGTGATGATATAGGGGACCTTGTAGCCACCAGTGATCCAGTTCTGCTTGACGGTGCAGGCCGCACCGTAGGAGTTCACGGCGTACAGATCGAGATGAGGAGAGTTCGCCTTGTAGTATGTCCAGGCACCCGTCCAGGCATCGGTTGAAGTGACCGGGTGGTACGGGTCGATGGAGTGGATCGCCTGGGCAATCTGGTCAACATACTGCGCGTAGGCGTTGCGCTCCTGCTCAAGTTGGGTGCCCGAATAGGTGTTCTGCAAAGTGAGAACGACCTCATTGCCAACATCCCACATAAGAATCCCTGGACTGTTCTTATAGGTGTTCACCGTGTTCTCGATGGTGGAGAGTGTGGTTGTTTTGTAGTTTGTATCGTTGACATAGTCTGCATTCTGATTGAGCCAGAAGCCGTTGAGCACTTTGAGGCCGTAGGCCGAGGCTGCGTCGAGCAGTGGCTGGGTTGTGGAGTCAGTACCCCAGGTGCGTAGTGTGTTCACGCCCATTGACTGCAACTCAGGCATATATGCGAGCGAGGCGGCACTTGACGGCCCAAAGGTGACGCCTTTCACCTGATAGGGCGATCCGTTGACCATCAATTGCCAGTTGCCCTGCGTGCCGGTCACACTGACCACGCTGGGGGTCTTCGGAGTCGGAGGGGTCGCCAGTGGTGTGGGCGGTGTACCGGTCGTCTGAGAAACGGCAACGGAAGCCACACTCAGCGTTCCATTCGACGTCGTCGCGCTGGTGGGCGAGGTGCAGTTACAAACAGCATTAGGGAATGATCCGCCAATCGCGAGATCGAAGATGATAAAGAAGCCGTGGTCAACAGCAGCCTGCCATGTGTTGACACCAATCTGGCTTTCGCGCACTATCCAGATCTGCCGTCCATCGAGATACCAGCGAATCTGCTCATCCGAAAGGGTGCGGTCGATGATTTCTGTGTAGGTATGGTAGCCAGTTTGACAGCCAGGACAGGTAGCTAGTCCGCTTCCGAAGCCGTTGAACTCATTGCAAGGACCACCCGGCGCGACTCCACAATGCAGGGTAGCAGCCTCTTCACTGCGTGCATTGACATCCTCCATGATGTCTGTCTCGCCGACCGCGGGCCAGCTCGCGGTGTTGTTGCGATCTCCTGCACCCAGCATCCAGAAGGCAGGCCAGTAACCCATACCATTGGTAGGATTGGGCTGTTCAAGCGACGCCGTGACCTGCAACATGCCGCCAGCGGGAGCTGCGAAGTCGCTACGCTGCGTCTCTATACGTCCTGATGTCCATGCGCCGTTGGTGTTGATCGCAGTGATGTTGAGGTGGTTGTGACCGTCGAGGTAGACGTTGTTCGTCGAGTTGCTCATCGTCTCGACCTCACCAGTACCCCAGTGCGCCGGACCACCTGGCGAACTCGTTCCGGTGTCCTCGATCCAGTTCGACGACGACGGAACACTGCCAGCTGATCCACTGAAGTTATCGCTCCACACGGGAGTCCAGTTGCCAGACGGTGTAGGTGTCGGAGGAGGTGTAGACGTGGATGTGGGAGTTGGCGTAGGTGTAGAGCTAGTACCGCCTAGTATCTCGATACCGTTGATCTGGGCTTGATCGACAACAGATGTAAACTGAATCGTGATCGTCCCACTGCCGTCCGCCGTGCCGGTAAACTGCTGCACGGTCGCTTTATTTTGTCCCCCTGCGGCAGCCAGGATATCAAACTTACTGAGGACAGACTGATTATTGATGCTAACGTTGAAAACACGTTGTCCTGTTTGCGTCCAGTACGTTTCAGCGAAGTGCAGGCGTACCGTGTAGGAGGCTCCAGACGTAAGGTTGGGAATGGTATAACCGAAGGAGGGACCAATGCGATTCGTCTGATAGACCGCCTGGGGTGCTGGATTGCTTACGCCAGTGGTCGCAATCGTGCTACTCGTGCTTGCCCCAACGGCTCCTCCAGTAAAGTCCGCATCGGCAATGAAGGGGGCAACAGCAGGACCACCGGCGTTGATTTGTACGGATGGAGAACCAGCCGCATGAGCGATAGGAAGGTATGTGAAGAGAGGATAGGCTGTGAGAAGGCCAAGCATGATGATGAGTAGCATAAGCATCTCAATCAGCCGTCGAGTAGATTTCCGGTGCCTCTTCGTACCGAGAGAATGTGCATCCATGATATCTCCTTTTTGTCTTCTTGAATACCAGAACCTTTCTGCAAAATAGCCAGCGTGTCTAAAATTTCGACATTTTACGAAAACAATATCGGTGTGATATTACGACTATAATGAATTTTTCGCCAATTGTCAAGTAGTATTTCACTAATTCACCCATTCATAGAGAAAAAGTCCTTAATGCTTCTCATCAGAATAGAGCCATTCGTATCTATACATTCGTATACTTTCGTAAATTACCAGACTTGCGACCCTGATGGCTTCATCCATTGGTACTGTCAGGGTTCCATGCACACACGAGTCATTTAGGCAGCATCCGGCTTTCTTCGTGTATGTTCTCTATGGTGTCTTTTTAGAGTGAGGGTGCCTGACAAGACTGGCGTTTGATCAATTGCGTGGGTAACACCACGCGCGTCATTTCCAGGTCTTCTCCATCGATCAAGCGCAAGAGCATCGTTGCTGCAGTGCGTCCGAGTTCAAAGCGCGGTGCATGTACGGTGGTCAGGGGGGGATTCATCATTTCGGTGTAGGGAAGACTGTCAAAGCCGATCACACTCATGTCGTCGGGCACACTTCTGCCCAGTTCATGGAGTGCCCGGTAGACGCCTGCAGCCTGGCGATCATTGCCTGCGAAGATCGCTGTGGGTGGCTCCTGCAGTTTCAGTAACGATTTAGTCGCTGTATAGCCATCGGCTTCAGTGAAATTTCCAGGGCATTGTAATTGCGGATCAATTGGCAGATGCGCCACGTCCAGAGCTGCGCGATAGGCGGCAAAACGCTCGATTGCATCTCGCGCTAATGCCGTCTTGCCGATATAGGCGATTCGTTGGTGCCCAAGCTTGATCAGATACGTGGTCGCGTCAAACCCTCCCTCCCAACTGGTAATCATCACCGAGGGCATTGTGGGCCGTGGACCGCCCTGATTGTGAATAAGCACAAAGGGCAAACCCGAGCGTTCGAGATGCTCAATGGCCTCTTCGGATGGGAGGACGATCAGGATACCATCCGTGGAGTGATCAGTGACCGTATCGATCCATTGGACCTCTTCTTCAGTCCGGTAATGGGTCGAAGTTAGCACCATACGCACTCCGGCCTCGCTCAACACCCGAGATACCCCCTCTAAAATAGGCAAAAAATATTCGTCATCCAGGCGCGGTAAGATCAGATCTACCAGTCCGGTTTTTCCTTTCCGTAAAGCACGGGCCGCGCGGTTACGCACAAAGTGATGTTCCTCGATTACCTGCTCAATCCGTTCGCGGGTAGGTTGGGCCACGTCCACACGCCCATTCAAAACCTTTGAGACCGTTGGTACCGAGACACCCGCGATTTGCGCGATCTGCGCGATGGTTGGGCGCCCATCCATTTTATGCCTCTTTGCCATCTCTCCATCCTCTCAAGATCATTTCAGAAAATTTCGACATATTATAACACATCGGCAAGCAGAAAACGGTGTTTTTTGCGTATTTCAACGGACACCGATGAAATACGTTGGTATACTGTCAAATGTCCTTGACAACTCTCCCAAAAATCAGTATATTTTATCTACAGGGACGATATCAATTTTGTAAAGTGTCGAAAATTTGCGAAAACTGTATGCGGATGACTGCTAGAGCAGTATATGAAAGCGGCGACACATCCGCCGCTTTTGTAGGGATCAATCTACAGTGTTTTTGTAGTGTAGAGTCTTTCGTGGAGGAAAGAGATATGAAATTTGCACGGCGGCTTCGTTTCACGATTGTAGCCAGTCTTTTTGTATTGGCAGGCGTGCTGGGAGTACTCAGCCAAGGAATGCTTCCTCGAATACATGCAGCCTCGGCGGGCGCATCTGTTGTACAGATCAACGCCGGAGGTAGTGCAGCCTCGCCCTTTATCGCCGACACCGACTTTAGCGGCGGCTCTACCGCGAATTCAGGCAACACCATCGACACCAGTGGGGTGAGCAATCCTGCTCCACGGGCCGTCTACCAGTCCAATCGCTACGGCAACTTCACGTATACCGTTCCCAATCTAACGCCCAATGCAAGCTATACCGTGAACCTGCATTTTGCCGAGACGTATTGGACACAGGCGGGACAACGAGTGTTCAATGTCATCATCAATGGGCAAACGCTACTTAGTAACTTCGACATCATTGGCGCGGCTGGTGCGGCTAATAAAGCGGTCGTCAAGCAACTTACCGCTACGGCTAATAGTAGTGGCGCTATCACTATTCAGTTTGCCACTGTCAAAGATAATGCTCAGGTGAATGGTATCGAGGTGCTTGGCGGAACGTCATCAACCCCCACACCAACACCAACGGCAACATCTGGAACCCCCGACTTGGGTCCCAACGTCCTCATCTTCGACCCTTCAATGTCCAGTGCAGCAATTCAAAGCCAGTTGGACTCGGCATTCAATCAACAGCAAACCAATCAATTCGGCACGAATCGCTATGCCTTGCTCTTCAAACCGGGCAGCTATAACGTTAACGTCAACCTCGGCTTTTACGAACAGGCACTGGGCCTGGGATACCTACCTGATGCTGTCACGATCAATGGTGTCGTCAACGTCACTGCTGGCTGGAACGGAGGAAACGCGACCCAGAACTTCTGGCGCGGTGCCGAGAACATGAAGATAGCTCCTCCATCCGGTAGCGACACATGGGCTGTAGCACAGGCTGGCCCCTTACGTCGCGTGGATGTACGCGGTAATCTGGTACTGAACGACAATGAAGGATGGGCGAGTGGCGGCTTCCTTGCTGATAGTAACGTCTCTGGTCAAGTGCAGTCTGGCTCTCAGCAGCAGTGGATGTCCAGAAACGATCAATTGGGAAGCTGGGTAGGAGGCGTCTGGAACATGGTGTTCGTAGGTGTGAACGGCGCCCCTGCTGCCAGTTTCCCCAACCCACCCGAAACGGTCGTGAATCAAGCGCCCGCCGTGCGCGAAAAACCGTTCCTCTATATCGACTCGTCTGGCAACTATCAGGTCTTTGTGCCCGCGCTCAGGACAAACTCGCAAGGAACGAGCTGGAGCAATGGGTCGCCAGCAGGAACATCCCTGCCCATCAGCCAATTTTATATTGCGAAGCCGAATGATACCGCCGCGACGATCAACAATGCCCTATCGCAAGGGAAGAAGAATCTGCTGTTCACGCCCGGCATCTATCACCTCAACGACACCATCAGAGTAAACCGAGCGAACACAGTCGTACTCGGTCTTGGTCTAGCCACGCTCATCCCCGACAATGGTGCAGTCCCCATGAGCGTCGCCGATGTCGATGGTGTATCAATTGCTGGACTGCTCTTTGACGCGGGTCCGGTAAACTCCCCCATTCTGTTGCAGGTCGGTCCAGCCGGGTCTACGCAAGACCACACGTCCAACCCAACCTTGTTGAGCGATGTTTTCTTCAGAATCGGCGGTGCTGGCGTTGGAAAAGCAACACAGAGTCTGGTCATCAACAGCAACAATGTCATTGCCGATGAGTTGTGGCTCTGGCGTGCTGATCACGGCAGCGGCGTTGGTTGGACATCCAACACGGCTACTAATGGCTTGGTCGTGAATGGAAACAATGTCACGGCATATGGCCTCTTCGTCGAGCATTATCAGCAGTATAACGTCCTTTGGAATGGCAACGGAGGTCGAACCTACTTCTTCCAGAATGAGCTTCCCTATGATGCACCGAATCAAGCCGCTTGGATGAACGGGAGCGTCAATGGGTATGCGGCCTATAAGGTGGCGAACTCCGTCACTAGCCATGAGGCATGGGGAGTGGGTAGCTACTGCTACTTCAATGTTGATCCGGCTCTTATCGAGGATCATTCTTTTGAGGTACCAAACACCCCTGGAGTCAAGTTCCACGATCTGGTAACTGTTTCACTGGGCGGCGTGGGCACCATCAGTCACATCATCAATAGCACCGGTGGTCCATCAAACTCGAGTAACACAAATGCCTACCTCGTGAGCTATCCGTAATGGGCGGCGTGCAAAGGATAATCGACTAGCGGCATGCGCCATGATATACGGGGTCGTGGCGCATGTCTGTTTGGTGAACTAGACGAGACGTTGGTGGGGTGGGATGGGTGGCATCGTGCCGCGAGTGGTTGAAGTGATCGACTCTCTATATTGAGACGAAATTCAAATACGGCTCATTACCAATACCTTGAAATTGCCCATGCCCGTTGGGTCGGTTAGAGCGGCGACCCGTTGACGTAGCGTATACCATTGTAGCAGTGCCTTCTGTCCCTTGTCGCTGGCGCGTTCCATGTCCATCGTTGCAAAATCGCTTTGACGTAGCCGCTCGACCTCTTCCATCAGTCCCATCTCTTCCAGCCATGCCTTTTGCGTTGTGAAGGTATGAAGATGCAAGCCCTGCCGCTGCCCCTCATCTATCAAGGCACTGAAGTTGATATGCGCCGTGATGTCCTGTTCTCCAGGTTTGACAAGGGGACGTTCGGTAAGCTGGTGCTGATAGTAGCAGGCTAGAGTGCCGCGTTGCCGTTCACGTGTGTACAACGCCCTGGCCTCATCACCGTAGTCAATGGTCAACAGGAAACCCCTGTTCGTCGGACCGCTTAACAACTGTGCCGACCGTTGCAGCCAGCGTAATGCATCCAGGTTGATCTCGGCTCGCCAACTCTCATCATACGTTCGCCATGGAATGTTATAGCTATCGAGATAGTTCGCCACCTGCACACTACTCGGCTCGTCGAGGACCTCGTGTAGCCGTCCATGATGCACATCGACGAACACCTCATACAGATGATCGCCGCGTTTCTCAACAACGTGGACAGGGAACGCGTCCACCAGTTCGTTCGAGAGCAGCACCGATACATGTGTATCGCTATCGCTTGCTTTTAGCGCATCTTCACCTGCACGTATATCTTCTATCTGATAGACAAGTGCTGGATACATATCGGGTCGTGCTCGCTCCGTCTCCTTGCGAATTTGGTGGGCAAGGTTGCCACGACCTGCCCCTTGTTCTAGCACAACAAAAGGGTTGGGACGTTCTAACTGCTCCCACATCCGTACCAGTTGACGCCCTATACAATGCGCGAACAACAAAGATACATCGCTACTGGTATAGTAATCGCCCTCCCAGCCCATTCTAGCAGAACCCGTCACATAGTAACCATAGTTTGGCTTATACAAGGCCATTTGCATATAGTCATAGAACGAGATAGGCCCTTCATTCTGTATGCGCTCTATGATGAGTTGTTGTAGTGCTGCTGTCATGACTCTTTCCCGCGCCGCTTCTCTAGCCACTTTTTGATGCTTGCCTCTTTGCCCTGCTGTCCCGGCTCGTAGTAGTGGCGTCCTTGCAGGCTTTCGGGGAGGTACTCCTGCACACGTTGTGGCGGTGGCCTGTCGGGGTCGTCGATCTGCATCTCTTTATAGTAGTCATGCGCGTACTTATAGTCTTTGCCATAGCCGAGGTCCTTCATCAGACCCGTTGGTGCGTTGCGAATCTGCATTGGGACTGGATCGTTACGCGACTGTTGCACATCGGCCTGCACCCGTGCATATGCCTCGGTGAGAGCGTTACTCTTAGGTGCTGTAGCGAGATGCACCACTGCCTGTGCCAACGCAAGGTTCGCCTCTGGCAACCCAACGAAATGCACCGCCTGTTGTGCCGCCATGCAGACGAGCAGTGCCTGTGGATCGGCCATGCCCACATCCTCCGAAGCAAAACGTATCAAGCGACGCACAACATACAATGGGTCTTCCCCTGCCTCAAGCATACGCGCAAGCCAGTAAAGACTCGCATCTGGATCAGAGCCACGCAACGACTTATGTAACGCAGAGATCGTGTCGAAGTGCTGGTCTCCGCCCTTGTCATACAGCAATGCCCGATGTTGCATGACCTCTTCGACAAGAGGAAGTGTAATTATTCTTTGGGCATCGCTTCTCTGTGCATTCTCCAAACTGCCCTGTGCCGCGAGTTCGAGCACATTCAATGCAGTACGAGCGTCACCATTTGCGAACACAGCAATTGCTTCTAATGCATCCTCAGCAATTACCACATGCATCGCGCCAAGACCGCGTTTCTCATCCGTAAGCGCACGCTCCAGAATGCTGATTATCTGCTCTTCGCTCAATGCTTTAAGTGTGAAGACACGGCTACGCGAGAGCAGTGCGGCATTGACCTCGAAGCTAGGATTTTCTGTTGTTGCGCCAATCAGCGTGACGACGCCGCGCTCGACATAGGGCAGTACCGCGTCCTGCTGTGCCTTGTTGAAGCGGTGAATCTCGTCGATGAAAAGAATGGTACGCTGGTTGGAGAATTGGCGTAGTTTACTCGCCTCATCCATCACCTTACGCAGGTCGGCAACGCCAGATGAGACCGCGCTCACGCGCATAAAACGTGCATGCGTGGAGAGCGCGATTACCTCTGCCAGCGTCGTTTTTCCGCTTCCTGGCGGTCCCCACAGAATAATAGAGGTGAGGCTATCCGACTCGATAGTGCGGCGTAAAAGCCGACCTTTGCCGACAAGCTGCTCCTGCCCCACAATCTCGTTGAGCGTGCGTGGGCGCATTCTTGCCGCCAGTGGCTCCCCTGACTTTGTATTCGGTTGTGTTGCCTTTTCCTCTGTAGAAGGAACGTCATCCGACGATGCGAAGAGAGATGTTTGTTCTGTCATACGTATGTAGCTTTGTTATAAGAATTGTTTTTTTGATAGATACTTCAGGATATCACATTACAATCCTGAACGAATTTATTCGGGTGTGAACAAACCACAAGAGTCTCTCCTATTATCGGACAAATAAGACTAAATGGCGATTCTTTGTGGTTGCCCGCCCCTTTACCATTCCAGGTGTTCAAAAATAGGTCAAATGCCCTATGCTTGCCATCTCTAGTATTATGTATACTGGGGCTATCAATGTGTGTATTTGTATGTCAATGTCTGTATTGATAGGAGTTTGTAGTGCAACGTTATATTTTTGCTGGTGTGCTGCTATTTATGGTTGTAATCGTTGTCTTAGTGTCTTTTTTCTTTACGTCAATTGTCCCTGTCGGCTCTCTATTTGGTGCCGCAACCGTTGCTGCCACCCCTACGCCTCTTCCCACACCATCGCCAACACCAACTCCGTCACCAACACCAATGCCCTCCCCTACGCCTACCCCACTCGTCGGTGGCCTCTCCGCATACATGGTCGATGGTAACACGGGCAAGGTGCTTTTCGATATGAATAGCCACATGCGTCTGCCAATGGCAAGCACGACCAAGATTATGACCTCTGTGCTTGCTATCGAGAACCTGAACCTCGACCAATCTATTACCATTCAACAAGACGAAATCGACGAGGTGCCAGCGGGGATGAGCGTGGCGCAGTTACAGGCAGGTGATAGGATACATGTACGCGACCTGCTCTATGGCTTGCTTTTACCATCAGGGAGCGATGTCGCTGTTGTATTTGCTCACACCATTGCTGGTACCACGCCGAACTTTGTTGCCTTGATGAATAACAAGGCACGTCTACTCGGCCTGAATGATACGCACTACAGCAATCCACACGGCTTTGCCGACCCTGCACATTATACCAGCGCGGCAGACCTCACGACCCTTGCACGCTATGCCATGCGTTATGCTATTTTCGACCAGATTGTCGCGCAACAGAACTATGTGTTACCTGCTACGCTACACAATCATCGCTATAATACCTGGAACAACACCAATGGTTTGCTTGGCACATATCCAGGTGCAAACGGTGTCAAGACTGGTTCAAGTGATGACGCAGGCTACTGCATGGTTTTTTCCGCGACGCGCAACGGGCGTTTTCTGATTGGCACTGAGATGCATGCCGACTCGTTTGACCAACTTTTCAGCGATGCTCAAACTTTGCTGGATAAAGGGTTCGCGAAATGAAAGATAGTAGAGAAAAATGTAAATGAAGACGCTCAACAATTAGGAGATAACAGATGAGTTTATAGCAGTAGAAGCAGACGAAAGGCGGCAGTGCTGTTCAGCCAACTCATATTTGTTGGCAAACATGCGATTGCCACAATAAATATTTCTCTTGCTGAATGGCTCTGGCGTTTGCTGAATAAGCCTTGCACGTACCTCTGGTTTGTGCGACCCAGGAGAGTCAAACCAACGCTCACGTAGCTTGTAAGGTGCCGAATATACCCACGACGGGCAGGGTACTCCATATTGCTCACAGAGCCATTCTACGGAAGCAGTGCAGAAAGTAGCCCAACGATAATTGTCAACACTGATTTTCTCAGGAAGAGCAAGCGGTGCTGCAACAAGTTGTGTCCGCTTATCTTTAGCGTAGTCAAACCAATCATTCATGAAATTGCCCAGTGCTATCCAAGGTTCTTCGCCTTGCACAATTTCCTGATAGGTTAAAGCCATTGTTTGCAAATGATCAATTGTCTTCACAGGGTCCCTCCGCATATCATCCATCTCATATTGTATCACAACAAGCTAAGGGAAAAATTCATTCAGCGTATTCTCTACTCCACTAATCTGCTGCACCTGCTTCTGTGGAATGTACTGATCAAGTAACTGCTGTGCTTGTTCACGAGTCTGGACTTGCAATTGTTTACAAAGAGCGTAAATATCTTTCTCATCTTTCTTACGGCCAGCTAGCAATTTGAGTGCTAGAATGTATTCGCTTGCTGGCACATACACTTCGAGCATAGCAAATTGACGCTACAATGTCCCTCCGGGTACAGTACTACTATCTTTAAGAAAATCGCCAATGACATCATTGAGCCAATTACCTGGTATATTATTACGTGTAGCAACTACTCGTACAGCGTTTTTGAAGCTACGATAAAGCGGTGAAGTCGTGGCGTCGTCAACGTCTTTGAGTACGACATCGTTTGTAGTAGCTCTGCTATGAAGTTGAGTCAGCATAAATGCTCCTCCAACTAAAAGAACGCGTATTGGGCGTTGCACACCCTGGTTTTGTAGCTCCTGACCCAGTTCGGCGAGATACATTTCAATTTCGTTTGCTTGCATAAATCAAATCCCTCCATTGTTAACGGCTCGCCCACAACATGCCACGTTTCATTATCTCAAGAGCCTCTGGCACGTCAAAATCGCGCCTGACATGCCCTAATGAGGAATAGAAGACGCGTCCCTTGCCCCAGCGTTTCTTCCATACGACAGGCATGACGCTACCAGCTATCCAGGGAGCATACTCGCCGCTGAATGTTGTTGTCGCTAGCACTTCGTTATTAGGGTCAACGTGCATATAGTATTGTTCTGAGTGCATGGAAAAGTCGTGGATGCCAGCCATGATAGGGTCATCGTGCTTGACAATTTGAACGGTGTAGTCGATGATATTGCCTGGGTGTGCGACCCACTGACCACCGACCATGAATTGGTATTCGGTGCTGTTGCGAAACGAGTCCGCCATACAGCCGTGCCAACCAGCAATACCTACGCCACTTTTGACCGCGTTGAGTAGCCCCTTCTCCTGTTCCGGCTGAATCGTATCCATCGTCCAAATTGGCACAATCAGGTTGAGTGCAGCCAGTTTACTCTCGTCGAGATAGGCATCTAAAGTATGCGATACCTCGACCTCGAAGCCCTGCTCTTGCAAAAATGGAGCGAATAGTGCCGCGCCTTGCTCAGGCTCATGGCCTTCCCAGCCGCCCCATACAATCAAGGCTGATTTCTTCATATCTTTTCCCTTTCCTTAATGTCGATATTTCTTCATCACACGTTGTAGCTCATCTAAATGATATAATAAGGACTAGCTTTGTCACAAGGTTAGTCTTTTTTCCAGGAGAGGAAACACATCATGGTGAGTATTGCCGTTGTGCAACTCAGTGTAGCACAGTACAAGGTTGAGGCGAACATTAGTAAGATGAAACACTTTATCGAGGAGGCTGCAAACGCCGGAGCTAACCTTGTTGTCTTTCCAGAAGATGCGATAACAGGTCCTATAAATGGCGATAGGCAATTCGTCGATTTCGAGGAAAGACATGTTCGTTATTTTCAGCAGCTAGCATCTCAGTATACTATTGATGTCGTTCCAGGCTCTATTATAGAAGGGAATAGTAGTGGATGGTATAACACCACGTACTACATTGACAAAACTGGAACAATCAAAGGAAAGTATAGAAAAGTTCATTTGTGGCATCCAGAAAGAGCATATTTGACTCCTGGTAGTGGATTTTCCGTTTTTGAGACCAACTTTGGAAAAGTGGGACTTGTTATTTGCTGGGATCTCATATTTCCAGAAACTTTCCGTGCAATGGTGAAACAAGGTGTCGATACCGTTATTTGCCCCAGTTACTGGTGTTTTGAGGATGCTGGTATAGGACTCAGCCATAATACGAATGCAGAGATTGTGGCAGTCAATGCTCTTTGTGTTGCTCGCGCTTTTGAAAATGAAATTGTTGTCGTGTTTGCAAATGCGGCAGCGGGCGCGACAGAAAAGGAAGAGCATTTACTTGGGCGATCACAAATTGCGGTACCTTTTAAGGGAGTATTAAAAATGCTCGATCATACAGATGAAGAGATGTTTATTCAAGCTGTGGAGACAACAATACTGAAGGATGCTGAGACAGCTTATAAGATAAGAAATGACTTAACGACTGAACGATAATCATATCCTTCTTGCAGTCAACGATGTAGAAACAACCCTCGCTTAAAACTTCCCTCACTTATTCTTGAAATAAGTGGTATAGACATATTGACATGTATACTTCCAATAGTTTATAATCTTGTGTAAGCACGTTTGTATTTGCCATCCCCATAGGCGTTTATACTGTCTTTAGTTCAGGTGGATAACTCATGATGCCACCATTCAACTCACGCCCCACTTGTCATTTCGGGTGACGAGCGAGGTTTGAGAGCATGGGAACACCATGTACCCTCCATCTCGGTTACGATACTCATCCTTGACGTGCGGAAACGGCATCGCCCTCGTAGAGAGCAAAATCCTTATGAGAAACCGGGGATGCCACTATTTCACAAAGGAGTAACTCATGTCAAAAGAGCAGTTGTTACGACTGGGAGCAGCGTTCGTCCTGCTCCTCCTGGTGCTTGTAGGCATTATGTACGTACCTGCAATCACGGCTCATGGCGCGACAAACGCCACTACCATCACGACACCAGCAAACGTACAGGTAGCGGCCACCAAGCCACAAGCGATTACTCTTTCATGGTCCGCGTCTACGGACAACTCAGGGACAGGAGATGTGCCAGCCTACTATATCTACAATGGTTCTAACATCGTGGCAACCTCAATGGGGACCTCGGTGACGGTTAGTTCGCTGCTCGCCTCGACTGGCTATACGTTTACGGTCCAGGCATATGATAAAGATGGGAATACCTCGGCGCAGAGTACACCTGTATCGGCATCAACTCAGGCACCCAGCACTGGATCGTATCAGAAGATTGCCTACTTCGACCAGTGGAGCATCTACGGTAACGCCTATTATCCGGCTACGATTGCGACTTCGGGGGCTGCCTCGCAGTTAACGACCATCATCTACGACTTCGAGAACATCGACCCGAACAACCTCACCTGCTTGGAGACCATTAAGGCGTCCGATACCAGTGACAGCAATCCCAACGCTGGGGACGGGGCGGGAGACGCCTTCGCTGACTATCAGAAGAGCTACACGTCTGGGACGGTCGATGGCTCCTCCGATTCGTGGAGCCAGCCTATCAAAGGAAACTTCAACCAGTTGCGCGAACTGAAGGCGAAGTATCCTCATCTCAAGGTATTGCTCTCACTTGGCGGCTGGACATTCTCCAAGTATTTCTCGGATGTAGCGTCCTCGGCAACTTCGCGTCAGAAGTTCGTTAGCTCCTGCATCACGATGTTCCTCAAGGGCAACCTGCCAACGAACATCAGTGGCGATCCCTCTGGTGGTCAGGCGTCGGCGGCGGGCCTCTTCGACGGCTTCGACATCGACTGGGAGTACCCCGGCACGGCTGGACATACAGGCAATCACTACGGACCCCAGGATAAAGGCAACTACACGCTGTTGTTGCAGGAGTTCCGCAATGAGTTGGATAGTTACGGTCAGAGCATCGGCAAGCACTTTCAACTCACCGCTGCGGTACCATCTGGGCAGGATAAAATTACGAATATCCAGACCGATCAGGTAGGGAAATACCTGGACTATGCAGACGCCATGACCTACGACATGCATGGTGCCTGGGACGCAACTGGACCTACTAATCTTCAGGACCCACTGCATGACTCGGCGAATGATCCGTCTAAGGTTGTCGCGCCCGGCAACGAGAAGTACAACATTGATACGACCATCAAGGCGTGGACCACAGGTCTACCCGATTACGGCATTCCTGGTGGATTTCCTGCCAGCAAGCTGGTTATGGGCATACCTATGTATTATCGCGGCTGGACGGGAGTGACGGCTGGAAACAACCATGGCCTTTATCAGATGGCAACGGGAGCCTCGGCGGCCTTCTCCTCTAGTCAGACAGCAGGAATCGCGGACTACAAGGAACTGGCTGCTGCAGGCTTAACCAGCAACGCCAGTGACAATTTCTTCGATCCCGTCACGCAGGCGTCGTGGATCTATGATGGTACAAATTTCTATACTGGGGACAGTCCGCAGTCCATTGCCGCCAAAACCTCGTTTATCAAAAGCAATGGCATGGCCGGTGCTATGATCTTCTCCCTTGACCAAGAGGACAGCGGAGATACCTTGCTCAATGCCATCGCCAATGGTCTAACAGGGGGCACCGGCCCTGGTCCCACTCCGACGCCTATTCCTACGAATACGCCCACTCCGACGCCTATTCCTACGAATACGCCCACTCCTACTCCTACAAACACCCCCAGTCCTACTCCGACTCCCATTTCCACACCAACTCAAACGCCTACACCGATTATTACCCCGACCACTCCTCCTACGCCAACAGGAGGAAATCTGGTCACAAATCCGGGCTTCGAGACGGGAACATTGAGCGGCTGGAGTTGCGATGCCGGGAATATGGTGGTCGGTAGTCCGGTACATAGCGGAACACACGCACTACAGTTGTCACCTACCAACTCGACAATGGGCCAATGTACTCAAACCATCGCTGTACAGCCCAACCATACCTATACGCTTAAAGCCTATGTGCAGGGCAACTACGTCTACTTAGGCGTAAATGGAGGTAGCAGCACATGGACGAGTAGTAGTGGCTATACGCTGCTTACGACCAGCTTCACGACCAGCACTTCCAGCAGTAGCATCACCATCTATGTGCATGGCTGGTATGGTCAGAGCAATGACTTTGTAGATGACATCTCATTGAGTTAAGTAACGGACGGGAAGCTCCTGCTTCCCGTCCCATTTTGACTCTCTTACAGCTATCTAACACACTATGTCTCTTCAAAAAGGAGTACATCATGCACGTAAGCAAACAGGTTTCACTAAGAGCAATAAGCATTGCTGGTCTCTTGCTCATCTCGCTCATCGTCGTTGTGTCCAACAGGTCATCTACGGCGAAAGCGGCCCCCCTTGTTGGTAGCAACTGGTATAACGCGGCTCCCTACGTGATGCCACTTGCTAATAATCCTCCCAGCCTGACCTCTGTTATGTCGGCGAGCGGAGTCAAAGCCTTCACGCTGGCGTTCATCGTGTCCAACGGTAGCTGCACCCCGGCATGGGAGAGTGATGCAGGGCTAGATAACATTTCCTCCGACACTCAAATGGCACCAATCATTAATGCTATTCGCGCCGCTGGGGGCGATGTCGTCGTTTCTTTTGGTGGCTATGGCGGCACAAAACTCGGAGAAACATGCGGTAGCCCACAGGCCACCGCAGCGGCCGAGCAGGCAATTATCAACAAGTACGGTCTACATGCCCTCGACTTTGACCTGGAGGAGCCGGAGTACGAGAACGCGACGGCCATTAACAACGAGCTAAGTGCCGCACGGATATTGCAGCACAATAACCCCGGACTTTACGAATCAATCACCATACCAGGCACGACCAGTGGCACCGGCTACTTCGGCCAGCAACTCCTTAACAACGCCAAAACACTGGGCTACACACCCAATAATTACGCAATCATGCCGTTTGACGGTGGCTTCAACGGAGCGAGTAGCCAGATTAGCGCGTTGCAGAGTTTTAACACGATCCTGATGAATACCTTTGGCTGGAGCAGCAGCACGGCCTATAGCCACGAAGGCATCTCGTCGATGAATGGGCGCACTGATAGCGGAGAATACTTCTACCAGTCGGACTTCCAGACGGTATTGAACTTTGCCCAAAGCAACCATCTCGCACGCTTCACCTACTGGTCGGTCAATCGTGATCGTCAGTGTAATCCACCAAACAACAACGGCTCGCTCTCCGGCACATGTAGTAGCGTACCGCAGAACGATTGGGATTTCACCAAAATCATCGTACAATTTGGGGGGGCTACGCCACCGCAGTCCACACCTACGCCTCCTTCCGGCCCTACGCCGACACCTACGCAAGGTCAGGCTCCCACACCGACCCCTAATCCAGGGGGTGGTGGAACATGTGCTGGTGTCGCAGCATGGAACTCGTCCACGGCATATGTGAGCGGTAGCAAAGTAACGTATAACGGCTCGCTATGGCAGGCAAAGTGGTGGTCAGAGGCCGATACGCCAGGCGGTGCTGCGGGCGTATGGACTTTGCTTGGAAGCTGCTAAGCCTCTATCAGAGATACACGAGCGCAACGGACCTTAAACGTTTGTATTGACCTATAAGCGGGGGACGGCTTCCCGTCCTCCGTTTTTGTTTGGCCCTCCTGAAGGAGAATGGTCGCAATTCAAATAATAGAAATATACCCCTTACTAGCTTACACAACTTTTCTTCTCTCGCCTTCTCATAAAAAATACCTTGACGAAGAGTACCATTTCTTCCCACCCCTCTTCCCACATATGTTACGATAAGGAACAGAAACGGGTGGTGATACGTAGATAGTAAAGAAGTAGTATGTTGATATCTTGTGTGTGTTCGCAAAGCTTAAAATAATATGAGAAAATGTAATCCATTCTCAACAATGCGTCGTAGTAGAGGTCAAGAAGACAGAATGGAGCGTCCACTATGACCTGTACGGAAATCGAAGAGCTTTCGGGTGCTTATGTGCTTGACGCTGTAACACCCCAAGAGCGAGAGGCAATCGAGGCCCACCTCGATCAATGCCCGTATTGTATACAATTAATAAAGGAATTACGTGCAACAGTAAACCTGTTGCCACTTTCCGTGTCGCAGGTAACCCCCCCCCCTCAACTTAAAGGACGCATCTTGTCGGCGGTTCAAGCCGTTACTTTGGCGTCTTCTCAAGAAACGGCACATGTGAGCGCAGTACGTCCGCCATTGCAAGCACTGCCATCAACACAGCAGGCGCGACCAGTACTGCCTGTACGTCGTCGCTCATCGGTACAACGCTGGGCCATGCCTCTGCTTGCGGCTGCCGCCGTGTTGTTCCTGTTGCTTTCAGGTGGCCTTGCCTCCTGGAATGCTTCGTTACAACATCAAGTTTCTAGTTTGCAGTCTCAAGTTGCCTCGGCGCAGACAAACACCGTCGCGACAACAACGTACACGATCAAGGGAACACCGAATGCCCCTGGCGTGACGGGAGAGGCTACTCATTACTCTGGTAAAGATATTAATGTTACTATTATGACTTTACAAGGTCTACCCACCCTGCAAAATCAACAGGTGTATCAAGGGTGGGAGATTCAGGGTAAGCAGGCGAAGAGTGTTGGTTTGCTTAATGTGCAACCAGATGGTACCGCTAGCATAAATATCACGGGCGATGTCAAAGGCAATGATGCCGTTGCTGTGAGCTTAGAAAGTGGACCACAGGCAACACCAAACGCCCCTAAAGGCAAAGTACTGGCACTTGGAAAAGTTGGCTAATTTCGCCACAATAAAAACGCGCCATGCTACAGCACGGCGCGTTTTTGTTGTGGCGAAATATTTCCTAGCCTTGCATACGTCGTCTCACCATAAAGAGCGTACCATAGAATAACATTGTTCCCAGAAGAGAACTCCCCAGGATCAGCCATAGATTATGTGCTAATGTCGCAAGAACATCGTCACCCGTTGCATTGCTGATACTATTACTTGTCGTGCAATTTGACACCCAGCCACCTCCACCTCGCTTTGTTCCTGGTGTCGGCGTAACATTGTTTTGTACCGGTGTAGGTGTCGTGGGAGCCGAAAAGGTTGGTGTCACGACAGGTATAGAACCACCACCACCACCACCACCATCGTTGGGTTTTCTTGGAACACCCGGTGTAGCTGTGCTGACCGCTGTTGCGGTAATCGTGGGTGTCGGTGTGGGCGTCAGTCCCTGTAGCATATCAGCGTACAGCGCAGCAACGTGGCTTGTTGCTCCTGAAGGTGTTGTAGAGCAGGGTGACTCTGTTGTCGGCACTGGCGTTGGCTGAGTTGGGGTCGGCTGTGTGCCAACTACAACGCTCATCGTCGGCGTTAAGTCGGGTACGACGGTGTTCCCGAACGAGGGAACAGTAGGATTGACTGTACTTACCACCGCTTGCCGATTCTGATGCTGAAATTGTATCGATCTGTTTGTTAGAACAAAAAGTAGGGATATACTGATACACATGAGAAAAAAAGTAAGGATCACCTGGCCTGCTCTTTTTCTGCGGTCTTGATTCCATAGTGCCATAAGCGTATCTATCATCGTCTTCTATCCTATGCTATTTCCCACATATACATACACCTTTTTCACTCTGCAACCTCCATCTCGACGTGTTTGAGCAGAGACAGTGGCAGTGTTTCGATATCAGCAAGTTCGATAGCAGGCTTAATATGTCGTAGTGCAGTTGTTTGGCGCGTGTGAGCGACATAACGTGGCTGCGTTGTTCGTGTATGATGTGCATATATTTGTCGTAAGGAGGGCTCAAACTCAGAAGGTTTATGCTGTGCCGCTTCACGTTGGAATTGGCGCAGGATGTTGTCCAGATACATCGCACATTCAAGTGGCCGACCGACCTCGAACATATGCCGTACCGACCACGAGTCGGCGGAAAATACAATGGCGTTATGCAAGCGTGCTACGTGTGTGAGTTGTGCATAGTCCAGCACGAGTTGCCCTGTGCGTCCAAGATAAACAATACGTTTATTCGTCAAAATAAGCTTACCATGATCGGCTGTTGTATAGGTAAAGCGTTGCTCTTGCGAAGCAAGCGGTGTTTCATTGCACAATGTCGCATTCGTGCAGTAATGAGCCTCTTCGTGTGGTAGCAGTCGTAACGGAACCGATACCGATGGTAATGTCTCGGCCTCTGCCTTATGCGCGAGTTCCTGCACGTCAAATCCGTATCTACGTAATGAGCGATTTGATTGTGTACGTTGTTGTTGGCGTGTATAAACTACATGCTGCTCCAGGTCTTGTAGCCATATTGGCGTTTCTAGTGGAGTATCTACTCCCTGTGTATAGCTTTGCATATTTCTATCATCTGCTGCATCAATGCTAATTTGCGATGCGGCATATGGAAGAAGAGACTCTGCTAGAGCGGCCATTTCGTCTGTTGTTGCCGTTGCTGAGGTGTCTGGCGGTTTTCCCTGGAGCGTATCTTGCCGTGTACGACTCCAACGTAAGCGCGAGGTTATGCGTTTAGCATCTGCACAGTAGGTATCCAGGTATTCGATAACTCTTTTCGCGTCCTCGATTGCCGCGATACCGCGTAGCACAACATCTTTCTTACGAAAACGGAGTTCGAGGCGCACCGAAGGAATGTTCAAAACGGTGCGACACACAGAACGTACATGGATTAGATCATCGAGCGCATATGAAGTTCCGTCTACATCAATACGGTCTTGATAGAGCGCGAAGGTGCGCTTCCATCCATAACTACAGGTAACGAGTGGCTTAGATTGCATTGCGTGTATCCTCCCATCCTCCACACATTGTTTCATAATTCCCTATCTATAACGGCCCTTTCCCGTTCTACGTATCATGACGATAGGGTAAGGGGGCAGTAACGTACATTGATACATCCGTGAATGTATATCTGTGAACGTATACGCAACGCGCTGAGGACGAGAATCTGACCATGGTCAAATTCTCGTCCTCAGCGCGTTGTGTACTATCTTTTTATTCTATGGAGGAAGAGTTTGCCCATTATGCGCCAGAGGCTGGGCCAGAGTTGCTCGGCATCCTGAAGTTCGTTCGCATGTGGTGCCTGATGAGGAGCGGCCCAGCGGTCACGCACAAACAAATCAGTGAGGCGGCGAAAGACATGTTCACCCTGTGGAACCTGGCGTGTGAGTACATTGCTATACTCATAGGGGGTCTGCCATACCCTCGGCCCCCGACCGAGAAAACGTGCAAGGTAACAGAAACGCCAGTACATACCCGTGATAAAAGTACTATTGGCATAGAGGTTGCGCCACCAGTAGCGAGCCAGTGCGACAACGAAGAAGAGCAGCGTAAGAATTAGGAAGAGGCTAGAGAGCCAGAGCACCAGCGACATATTGATCGGCAAGGTTGGGTGTGACGTGCCTTGTGTCGATGGAGGGACAAGTTTCTTAGGGTGTGTCGGCGGCACTGTCTTCCCAGGAGTCACGGTTGGCGCAGGCTTTGTCGGTGCAGGTGTTACTGTTGGTGGCGGTGTTGGCCTGGCACCCTTTACAACGGCGGGTGAGAAGCCAGGGGTAGGATCGAAACTGACCCAGCCATAGGTGGGCAGGTACGCCTGCACCCAGCTATGGGCATCATCGCCCTGGACCACCCACACCTTACGCTTTGCGTCGAAGTGCCCATGGCTGAACCCACTTACCACACGTGTAGGAATGCCCAGTTGTCGCGCCATAACACTCATCGCACTTGCGTAGTAGGTGCAATAGCCCTTCCGTGTCTGTAACAGCCAGTCAACGGCATCGACATTGCCAGGAACGGGCGTATTATCGAGCGAGTACGTAAACTGGTTCGGGTCGCTCAGATGTCCTTCTAGCATTTTGAGCGCAGCATACGTATCGGTTGCGCCACTTGTCCATTGCGCGAGTGTTTTTTGTTCGTTCACCGAGAGGTCTTTTGGATACTGCGTGTAGAGCAATTTCAAGATATCATAGTTACTGTACTGCGTCCAGAAGTCTGTATTATCCGCTGGTAGTGGGACATCTTTATAGTAAGCAGAGTCCTGCACAACGGCAGGCGGTTCAAGCGAGATAACCTGATAGCGTTCCCCGTTCGTCAAAGGGCTATCCTGCGCCCATGTATTCGTTGTTTCACCAGGACCGCTACCATCAGTGTAAATAGTTGTCGCAACGTCGAAACTTGTGGGCTGTGCAGGACCGAAGATATAGTGTTTGTTGCTTTCTGGTGGCTGTACAATCGTGACAGTTGTACTTGCCTGTGTACCATCGTTGCGTGCAACATCTATCGGTAGTGGTGTGTTAGGGCCAAAGGAATGGCTATTACCGGTGTTGACAGAGGAAGACCATGTGTGTCCATCAAAGATATTGTAGGTAAAGCCTTCAAGATACGCGGGACCTCCAGTAGAACGAGTATAGTTGAGAACCTCGCCTGTAGGCAAATGCACGCTACCCGCAATTGTCAACTGGTCACCGAAAAAGTTCGTTGGGGTTTGATACGCCTGCGTGATTGCACCTGGGTTTTGTAGCGAGATGTGTCCATTGAGAATATTTGCCCAGGTGTTATTCAGGTGGTCCCAGAATGCCTTCCCACCCTGTGCCTGATCCACGATAGGTAAGAGCGGACCGAGCAGAATTACGACGAGTGTCAATACAGAAGCGACTTGCATACATCGTGTCGTGATACCGCGCATCCAGGTAGTATCGGTGTAAAGTCCCTCACGTCTCCACTGTGCAATCTGTGCGGTCAGATGTGTACGCGCGATTAAGAGCAGCAACGCACACAGCAACACAATAAAGAGCAGTAGCAGGTCTTGTTTGACATAGTTGAGATTGACCAGCATAATGGAGCAATAGACAAAAGCGACAAGCCAGGGTAGATGTGCGCGATAGATGAGCCAGCTTCCGAAATAGCCCAGGAAGAAGCAGAGAAAAGAGAGATAAAAGAAAAAAATCATCTCTTCGCCATTCGGCATCGTTGTCGCACTCATACCACCCAGGATAACGGTACGTAAACTTCCCAGTAAGAGTAGCCACGACACATGGAACGCCAGAAAACTGGTCAACCAGATCGAGAGCCAGTGACCAAGCAGGCAGGCGCCTAGATGTAAAAGCGATTGTGGCATACGCGGCGTCTTCGCAACCGCAAGTCCCGTCAGCAGCCCAACAATGGGACTCCATAAAAGTACCATACTGTGATCAACCCAATTGGCGGCAACCACAGAAAACGTTACGCTATAGACCGCGATAGCTAACAACACCAGCACAAACCAGCCTTCCGCCGGTGCCGCGTTTTGCGTCCCTGGTGCCTGTCCTATATGTTGAAATGTCGATTTATTTGTAGGATAGGAAGAAGGTTGTATGCCCTCTTGCTCCGATAGCTGATTGGAATTAGCAACACTCGACCGCATCAAGCACTCCTCCAGTACAACAACCACGTTGCCCTTGTAGTATATCTTTTTTTACACAGAAAAACACGGTATTTGCTCACAATTGGTACAATCTTCTATAAGGACATAGTATACACAGCATACCCCGTCTCTACAATTTTCCCTTCCTAAAAAACAGAAGTAGCAGACTGGGAGCCAGCACAAGACAAAACGCTCCAAAGAGAAACGAGGTTGAGAGGCTGACATTCGTCTGCAACCAGCCCGCGATACTTGGGCCAATGCTAAAGCCTATACTCCATGTTGTTGAGTAGAAGCCGCTCAACCTTCCTCTGTAAGAATCAGAAACGTTTTCCATCGCAAAACTCATGTATATTGGCTCTATCAGGGTACGCATAAATGAACGCGCATACTCGCCTGCAATCGCGAATGGCAACGTCGGCGCAAAACCAACCAGTATCATCAGCGGCGCACTGAGATACTGCACAACCGTAATGATGCGTAGCTTGCTCCAACGATGTACAAAGAGTGGTGCTGTAAGAGAGAAAATTCCTCCGGCGAGGCCGGAGATAGTGAAAACCGCTTCCCACTTTTACCAATCGGCGTGATCTCAAAGAAATCCTTCTTGTCCTTCGCTCCATAAAGGAAGCTCTTTTCGTTGCTTAATTTTATCACTACCAGGGAAATTTCCCACGCTGAAAGGAAGCAAGACGCTTAATGGAGAAGAATAGCCCTATGAACGACCAAAACATCACCCGCTTACGTGCCTTTGCCTCGCTGCACTGGTACGACGAGACCATTAAATTTGTTTTTAACTTCGTGACGAAGACGAGTGAACTTTTGGTTGCCGCATATGCCCTAGTCTCATTAAAAACACAAGGCGTAGGCTAACTCCTATGCCTAACCTATTTTCATTCACGGTTTCTACTTGGTAGTATGTCAAGAGGTGTGTAAAAGAAGCTATACAAATTGTCAAGCCCCTACGACCTCCAATTTCGCTGACGAAGGTGTGTGCAGGCTCTGGTCTTCAATTGCCGGCAATTGAAGACCAGAGCCTGCACACACCTTCGTTGGATCGTACATCTGCTCAGTCCTCAGGAATTGATAAGCAACCGTCAACATCTTACGCATAACAGCCACCATCGCCTCGCGCCCCTTCATCCCACGTGCAATTAAACGATGATAGTAAGCCCCAAAAGCAGAGGTCTTGAGTCGGGTACAGCGCACCGCTGCCATGTACAAAATGCGCCGGAGTCGCCCACTGCCACGTTTGGACAGTTTGGTCTGCCCTTTCCACTTCCCACTCTGCTTCACCTCGAGATCTAATCCCGCATAGGCCACAACTTGATCGGTGCGTTGAAACCGTTGCACTTCTCCCAATTCCGCTCTCAAGACGGCAACCGTCTTCTTCCCAAACTCGGGGACACTTTGTAAGCCTCTGGCTCTCTGATCAGTAACGAGGAGTTGATCGATCTCTTCTTCAATTTGCTCCAAGTTTGCCTGAGTATGCTCGAGCTGGTCGCACAGAATCTTTAAACTGCTCGAACGTGCGGCTAGAGCCAGCCCACTGCTCACCGACTGCTGTGCAAGGGTCACCAATCGCTTCGCAGTGCTCTGTCCGTAGTGGCGCGGAGCCAGCTCGTGTAACTTCGCGGCAATGGTTTCAACCGAAGCCCCCGCCATCGCTTGGGCACTGGGATAGAGTTTGAGTAAGGTGAGAGCGGTTGAGCGGCATGGATCAGCGAAAACCTGGCTGAACTCGGGGAAGAGCACAGACAGCAGAGCATGAATCTCGTTCTTGTAACGAGCGACTTCATCTGACAGTTGCGTATGCAAGCGCACGAACTCTCGCGCTTGCCGCTATCACGTCTGTAGGCACATACCCTGCTCGAGCATCTCCGCTGAGCAAGACCCGGGCGATGGTGGTGGCGTCCAGTTTGTCGGTCTTGGCACGCAACCCACGTCGCTGCGCAAAATCATGTGTTTGTCTCGGGTGCAAGAGGCACAACTGGTAGCCATGACGTTCTAGAAAGTGGTAGAGATTCTCGCCATAGCGCGAGGTCGCCTCCAGCCCAATGAGAATGTGACATGGCGACACCTCTAGCTGCTCGAGTTTGCTGAGCAGGAAGCGAAACCCTGACACCGCATTAGCAAAATCTGTAGGCTTGATGACCTGGCTTTGGTCCGCTCTGAGTACACAGACGCTACACGTTTGACTGCCAATATCCACGCCGACAAAAAATTTCAAAGATGAGATATCCACAGAAGAAAACACAGAAGTTGCTTGATTCACGAACACACCTCTTCTCTCACTAGAGCGGGTTGAGTCGATGAGACGAATACTACAGAGGCAACGGGAAGACCGACCAACCAGGGCGAGCGTGAACTCATGCTGGATCGCCAGTCGGTCTTCTTCTCTTGTCTACAGAGAACAAGGTCGCTGGAACAAGCCCAATTGCCGCTTGTGACCCTGGTGGGCGGGGAACAGTCTTTTACAGGCGGTCAAGCCGCAACTTCAGACGGAGGTTCTCCCGCTGTTTCACCAGTGTAGCAGATGGTTTGCACAATGCAAGCCCTCCACTACCAATTAGTATATGAGTTCAGAGTCTGGTTGAGCTTGAGATGGAACTGGCATCGTCAGCTTGTTGAACTTCAAACTCCGAAGCACCGCGTAAAAGAGTAACACACAACTGTCTTCGGTTCGGAAGGCGCTCGCCATCTTGTGTGAACGACGTTTCACCTCCCCAAAGAGCCGCTCGATGATATTATTGATACGCACTGTCTTCCAATGCTCGCGTTGCGAAAGGAATAAAAGGTTAAACAGGCTTCCAAGTCTTGTTGCAAGCAGGCAATCGCCGTCGGATAGCTCTTCTAATATTTTTCGATGAACGCAGCTACCGCTTGATCGGCTGCCTCTCGATTTTTCTGATAAAACAGAGCTTCCAACTCTGGTTCGATTTGCTCACGCTGTTTGTTGGGCACATACGAAAGCACATTTTCCATTTTGTGAATCACACAACGCTGGCGTGCAGACGACGGAAATTTGCTGGCAATCGCATTGAGCGTGGTTTGATTGCCATCGCTCACCCACAACTTTATCTCTTTGACGCCTCGCTCTTTGAGATCGTCTAAGAGAGCTTCCCAAGTCGCTTGATTCTCCCGATCTCCCACGCTAAACCCAAGCACTTCCCGCTTTCCCTCGGTCGTAATTCCCACCACAGCAAGAATAGGCATTTTACAGCCTTCCCCATTGTAGATCACGGTAAAGTACGTGCCATCGGCAAATGCATAGGCATACTGTTCTGCTAAAGGACGCGTTTTCCAAGTGCTATACTCACTTTCGAGCGTGTGAAACACCCGTGAAACCGTTGAAGGGCTAGGATGAGTTCCCGTCAAGGTTTCCATCACGTTGCCTACCCCTTTGGTACTCACTCCCCCTACAAACATTCCACTGATCGCTTGATCCATCTCCTCACGACGACGATGATAGTGTTCAAATACCTGCGTTTGATGTCCATGACGCGTAAGTGGAACGGGCAAATCCGTGATTGGTCCCATGCCCGTTGCGCTGGTCTCGACGCTGTTCCGTTCGTTCATAGCGTTGTGCGCCTATCACCGCTTCGACCTCTTCTTCTAAAACGTTCATGAGTGTGAGGCGCACCGCTTGACGCAACTGCTCATGGACAAAGGTCGCAAATTGCTCTTGACTTCCTGTCAAGGCTTCGATATTGTGTTCAGTGAGAGTCATGGTATTCTCCTGGTTCTTGACTGATAACTGAGTACCAGTCTAGGATACCAAACTCTGATTTTACACACAAAATCCCCATGCGCCGTTCGTGCACCACCAACGATGAAAAAGTACTTCGTCGCTGTCACTCTTCCCATCTTGGCGACTTCAGGGAAAAAAGAGCATATACTGTAAGCAGACGTGTGTCAGGTCACAGGTCGAATACTCAAGTAGTGCAACAAGCCTGAACACAAAACTGACCAGGGATACCTTCAGGCACCACCAAATGTCGCTCTCTTTGAGGAGAAGCACGCAGAGGAGACTCTCTTTGTTTTTGGTATCCCACCTGGCAACGTCCATCGACAAGAGGAAGAACACGAATGCGAAAGGATGGGAAACAATGCAACTCCTGTATCAACGCTGCTGTGGTATTGATGTTCACAAGAAGATGATCGTCGCTTGTCTGCTGAGTATCACCGATCAAGGAGTACAAAAGGAGATTCAGACATTCAGTACCATGATACCAGATCTCTTCCGGCTTCGAGATTGGCTTCATGCTCAAGAGTGCCAAGCAGTGGCGATGGAGAGTACAGGAGTCTATTGGAAGTGCATCTGGAACGTCTTGGAAGAGGGGATGAACCTGCTCCTGTGCAATGCTCAGCATATGAGGGCCGTTCCAGGCAGAAAAACGGATGTCAAGGACGCCGAATGGATTGCCGACCTCCTCCAGCATGGATTACTGCGTGCAAGCTTTGTCCCCCCTCGCCCCCAACGGGAATTACGGGATTTGACTCGCTATCGCAGCAGTTTGGCCGCCGACCGCACCCGGCTCGTCAATCGCATCCAGAAGACGCTCGAAGACACCAACATCAAACTGGCTTCCGTCGCCTCGGAAATCACCGGCAAATCTGCTCGTGCGATTTTAGAGGCAATGCTTGCAGGGGAGCAGAACCCAGAGAAACTGGCTGATCTCGCTCAGAAACGGATGAAAGGAAAACGAGAGCAACTCGTTGAGGCTCTGCAAGGAACGCTGGGAGCCCATCACCGTTTTTTGTTGAACAGTCAACTGCACCAATTGGACTTCTTGACCGGGCAAATGCGAGAGATAGATCAAGAGATTGCTCATCGTTTAGGGGTACAAAGCGATCCCGACGAGCTTGAACCGGCTGACGTTCCCGGATCATCTTCTGTCAAAGAGCAAGAAGCTACCCTCACAGAAACGTCTGACAGTAGCTCGTCTGCTTGCGTAGCGTCCAACTCCCCTCCCCCTTTTAGTAGCGCACAAGCTATTCGCATCTTGGACGAAGTGCCGGGAATCAATGTCCGTGTGGGTGCCATTGTCGTCGCCGAACTCGGGCTAGAGATGGCCCGGTTTCCCGATGAAGATCATCTAGCATGCTGGGTGGGTCTGTGTCCAGCCGCTAAAATCAGTGCAAACAAACGTCTGAGTACCAAAATAGGGAAAGGAAACCGATGGCTGCGTCAGACTCTTATTGAAGTTGCCAACGCAGCTGCACGCAGCAAAGGAACCTTTTTGAGGGCATATTACAAGTGATTGTGCAAGCGGATGGGGCACAAGAAAGCCATCGTAGCTCTGGCTCATCGTATCCTGACCATCATCTATCATCTGCTCAAAGAGCAACAATCCTATCGGGAGCTAGGACCAGAACATATTGACGAGAAAGTTGCCGAGGCTGCCAAACGTCGAGCACTTTGTACACTGGAGCAACTCGGCTATGATATCACCTTACAATCAGCAGAGAGTGCCTAATCAGGATGGGTAACGGAGTATTTTCAGAGGAGAGGAGTCAGTATACTACCTTCTACTTATCCTGGGATAAGTTTTGAAATGCTTTATCTCTTCTCATCTTCATGCTTTCGAGAGACCTCTGCGTCGAACGCAGGGTTAGGAAAGAAAGCCCCCGAAGGGGAGCCGCTTTTGAGAGGAGCGACCCCCTTCTTGAAACCTCTGTCAATGAAGCTTTCGCTTCTCGCTTCGCTCAGACAGAGGAACAAGCACCGCTTGCGCGAGTAATAATGGTTGCCTTGACGACGATACACAGTGGGGTGCCTGACTGTCCACTTTAAAAATTTGTAAGCTCCATTAGTTGATAAATTATAGCTTTTGCCTCACGCAGTGAAACTTTCTTCTCGTCTCGATACGCCTTAATTGCTATTAGAGTATTACCACTTTCAAGGTGTGTAACAACGCTTGTAGGGATGCCTGCGGCAATCAGCAAGTCGGGTTTAGATGCATCCAGCATAATCTGTCTAATAGCTTGTTTCGCTTCATTTAATGAAACATCTTTTTCTTCGCGATAAGCTCGAGTAGCCGGAAGTGTTTCATTACGTGCCAGACAACTAGCAACGTCCTCAGATGCTCCTGCGCTGCGAAATAATGTCACTAGTTCAGGAAGGGCAGGAGAGCGTTTACCAAAATTAAAAATGTAGTACGTCAAAGAAGTAATCACAAAAAAAATGATTGGTACTGTTAGTATCACGTTGAGCATTTTTTCCTCCTTTTGTTCTATCCACTAAACGATACAACTCTTATGACGAAGTATAGCAAAAAAGAAGGAAAGAAACTAGTGGAATACAGTTTGCATGTAAGTAAACTTCTATCTTTTATATGAAAATACGTAACATTACGCAGAGAAAATTAGTTAAATTTGCGTATGCACACGGATGAAATCGAATCATGATCTAGGTATAATAAATTCTGTTGATAGTGGAAGGAGGAAAAATGGAGTACATAGTTATAAGTGAAACAGAAAGGAGTTATGAAGCCTATTGATAGCTGAATTCAGTACATTCACTCTTTCATGGATTGAAATTTTCTCGTAAGTGCGAGTATAAGCGAGAGAGCTTTCTGTAAAGAGATAGCGAATTTCTAGGGATGTAAGTGTAAAAATTCACTACATCGTTGAGAAGGGTTATGAAGAAATCTCTGATAACACTTCTCAGATAGTCAAACATATTATTGAATGAAAGGAACAATTCCTCATGCAAGTCGCAATTTCACGTTCATCGTCACAAACAAAAATTCTACTCGGAGCAGGATTGCTGGCAGCTATTGCAATCAGTTTAAGCGTGCTTCCTACATTAGGATTAGGTGGTCACCAGCATTGGTTCCTCTATCTAGTTGCAACTCATCAGTTAAGCTTGAACGATTTCATTACTCGTATTCTAGGCTTAATACCAGGCTGGGCACTAGCGTTTCTTGGAAAAGACGGCATTATCGCATCTCTACGCTGGATTTTTTTCTGGGTAGCTGAAGATGGTATTGGTGCTATTGGTGAAATAATTGCCACTCTAAGTGCTACTGGTATTGGCGGTCTTATCGTTGGTATCCTTGGAGCAGCAACACTCGGATAAAGGCTATCTCTTCGAGAGTCGTAGTTCACGTTTCTGAGTGAGGTATGAGCTATAAAACGAGCTGGTTCGATTGAGCTTCGAGGCAGTAAAAAGCGAGTTTAATGCACCACTTAGAGGGAGTTCTACGATTCTCCTTGCCAGATATAACAACGTAAACGAGGTATATATGATTGATACTATTCGAGTTGTTCGTCGATGTTCTTTCTTTCTTTCGATGCTTCTCCTACTAAGGAGCTTCGTTCCCAATGTGTGGAGTATTGCTATAGTATTTTTTGCACTTGGACTTGCCTATATAGATAGGCAGCAGTTTGCAACAAACCGAGACCTTTTTTTTCAAGTCAATGATTCTGCTCTCTGTACTTATCGAATCCCTGCTTGGGTAGCATGGCTTGCGCTATTAGAGTCTCACTCTTTGACAGTTCAAAACATCCCTTTTGTACGTGATGTGCAACTCGAAGCTACAAAACAGTCGTGGCGACTATGTGATGATTCACAAAGCAAACCATCGCTGATTAGCGGCATACTTGTTAGTGAAATTATCGTTAGTTGCTTACTACCTGTGTTTCTTTTCATCCTTGTTCAAGGAAATACGTTATATTTCCTGTTCTTTCTAGTGCTCATGAGCTTGATCGGATGGAGATTTGTTCTCTGGCATTACATGAGAGAATCTTACGCAAGCCCTACGCAATTTGATAGATTAAAGCGGAAACATATAAAGACATATATGTTGTATTTGCCACAAAGACAGGGCCCAGCTTTCACACGTCGTACATGGCTTGGTTATGAAATATATCTTGACGCCCGAATGGTGAAACAATTACCTCAGAACGCTTTAGATACTTTACAAGCTCATGAACAAGGACATATTGCACATGGACATACAGATATAGAGTTTTGCCTCCGTATTCTAAGATATATCACTATTATCGGTGCTATTCTAAGTCTGGTTGTTTTTCCTACACAAATAGCACATGCAACGGGACCTGCTGCTGCACTGGCTGCATTGATATTTATTCTATTACTTGTCGCCCCCGAAGTAGTGACCATGTCTTTTAGAACGTCGTGGGAGAAGGCGGCAGATGCATGGGCGGCACAGCATGTAGGTCAGCAGGCTATCAATGCTTTGCGAGTTGGACTTAGGATAAATAGGTATTACTAATTGGGGAGGGGATATGAGCATTGGTCGTCGTCTTTTGCTAGAGTATGGCGTTCTCCTTATTACGGTTGCACTTGGAACTATATTAGGGAGTCAACATCCAGCACTAGGTGTGCATGGCATGCATGTCGCACATCACACGTTCTCTATCTTGTGGCTCTTTTCTGGCAACACAGTAATCATATTAGGAATACTTTTGAGCAGCGTTTTTACTGGTGGAATTGTTGGGATGGTAGCCCTTTTTATTAATGCTCTCCTCTATGGGAGTGTTCTTTCCATATTTAACCACGACTCACTGTGGTCTGCAATTTTTCCTTGGGTAGAAATCGTTGCGCTTATCATAGCTATACAGGTTGGAGCAGATGTTTTCTGGTCTCTGTTGCTAAAATGGCGTATTCATCCAAAGCTTATTACCGTATTGCTGAGTACAAGTGTTCTATTACTTGTGATCGCAGCTTTCATTGAAGGAGGTATCTTAAATGTCTAACTTCATTGTTCGTATGCGGGCTTTCCCGAAAGCCCACAGCTATGTGGACATTGTGCTAGGTATTGGAGCAGTTCTTTGCATAGGAACTTTTCTTTGGGCATACTCATCATATATTCCCTGGTATACGGCTGTTACACTTGCTGCATTTACCATTACTCTTGGAATATCTGGTCAGCTTGTCTTATTTTTGCTCGTTTACAAAGGATGGGAACGATGGCCTAGAAAGCAGAAGAGGACTAACTTCTCCTCATTCGGCACGCTTTTTCATGCACTCTTTAGTGGATACATACGTTCACTATGGTTTTTCCTGGCTATTATCCTAATTCTTAGCTTCTTTCATGCTTCTCTTGCAGAAATACTAAAGGCATTCGCATTCCTGTTCATGGGAATAAATGTTTTCATTACATTTCTTTCTTCTCATCCCCGTTCATGGAGCGAAAATACGGATGTGCCAACAGTATTAGGGATTGGCTATGGTATCCAATTAGTGTTTCTCCTTCTTGTAAAACTTATTGTGTAAGCGAAGTGAGAAATGCAATTGGAGATAACTATAGAGCGTTTATATCTGGAACTGACAAACGAAATAGGTTGCAGTTGTAACCATGACAAAGTAGTTCAACAAAAACATTACTGGGAGGAATTTTATCATGAGTAAATCACTTACACGAAAGATGTTCTTGGGTGCTGTTATTGCGGAGGCTCTGACCATTATTGGCATTGCACTGAGTCATAACTTAGTGCTTATCGCGAGTACCCTTTTGTTACTTGCCGTCACTGTTCAACTTGTTGCCTGGATCGGAGCTATCGTTAAAACGGTAGAATTAAAACGCTGGGATTGGGTTCTTTGTTTAGTATTCGGTGGCCTCATCGTTATGTTAGTCTACGTTTTTACTGGGCCAGAGACACAACGTGTACGCGTAGCGTAATATTCTGTTAGCTCATTCTAAGAGTCACAGTGTATTGGACACGTAAGCTTGTAGATGCCATGTTGACGAAAATCGTTGCAACGATTTTCGTCAACATGGCATCTACAAGCTTACAAAGGATATCTTCTTTTATTCAAATCCAGCAGCGATACCAACGAAGATGGCGTCTTGAGAGGAATTGACATTTAAACGTTCATAAATACTCCGTTGATGCTTTTCAACAGTTCTTTTACTCAACACAAGTGTCTGTGTAATGTTGTCTGTAGAATTTCCGCTGATCATAAGTTTGAGTACCTCAATCTCACGTGGAGTAAGCGTAGCAATATTTTGTAGACTCTCATTAGTTAATGACGATCTCCGTCGTTGTACATACGCAGCATCTTCAAGAGTGCGTAGCAGCCATGCACATAAATAAGTGAGCCTTTGTACAATCGTAATAGAGATAGTCTGCTCTGAACTACGAACCCGCAGTGTTCCATAAAGTACGTTATCCCATTGGATAGGAAAAATAATCCAGTCAGATGAGTTACAGAACGCAGGCTCTGGAAACGAAGCTCGTGTCGAAATACTGAGTCGTACCTGATCTTGAGTCATCGCTGCTATTTCCTGGGTAAGATGAGCGGCGATAGAGCAGCGTATCCCATAAAGACGTTGACAACTGAGTACTAACCGGGTTGCATAATAGACAAAATACTCTTCATCACTTGTGGGAGCTAATTGCAGGAATGAAGATACATCGGGTAAACCTTTATCTTGTTGCATCAATCAATTTCCTATCTTTGCTTACTTATCCTAAGAGGTAATATTAACCTCTTTAGCTTCTTTAGATGGCTCTCATTCGTTATATGACTTTCTAGTTCGTGACATCTCTGACCTTATTCACCCACACGGCTAAGCCAATGAAGAGAGCAAGATAGACTCCAAGTACAAGTAACGAATGCAGGTCGGATAATGGGGATGATGTCTGACCCAGAACATATTTGCCTTGATTTTGTAATAAGGCTGCAATGTTGTTACCAATGAAGTAGTCTGGTATTGATTTGAGAAAGTCGCTTGTAGAATTCTTGGTCAATGAACCGATTAAGGAAAGTCCTCCCCCAATCACAGACTCAAATAAGCTCCAGGCAAGTGCTCCCACAATACCAGCCGTCGTCGCCCGCCCTACAGTTGACAGGAAGAATGCCATTATCGCGTAGAGAAACAAACCTAGCATGGCTACAAGCACGTACAGCACGGCATGCAAGACCCATATAGTGGTAAGGAAGTTGAGTTTGGTAGTTATTCCTGTCAACAGGTTGAGTAGTGAACCGGCCAACACTCCAATGAAGACCATGACAAAAACCATTAGTACGATACAGATGGCGACTGTCACGAGTTTCGATAAGAGAAATTGTGTGCGTGTTGGGCCGCGTGTCAACATCAAACGCACGGTACCTGCGCTATACTCACCTCCGACGATGATTCCTGCCAGGATAACGATGATTATCAATCCTATAGCGCGTGTGATCTGTACAGCAACACTCAATGAATTTGGAAAACGTAATGGTGCTGAAACGCTGTACAGAGTCTCCTGCTTTACGTGTTCTGCTTGTACAAGATCGGTATGACTTGGGCCATGGCTAAGGCACCCTTGCCCTTGTAAGTTACGTGAACACCGCGGAGGTAAAAAAATACTTGCTGAAGTGTGAACAAGGAATACAGAACCTAATGAGATGAGCGTAAACGCAATTATCATGATGAGTATGCTAACAATACCTAAAACCTTTGATATTGTGCGGCATTGTATCTTGTACAGTTCTGCTCTCGTTAAGCGAAGGAGAATACTGAAAAAGCTTTGCCTTGCCGTGTCAATGACCTCTAATTTTCGCGCTGTGGAATTGCCTTGTTGTGTTTTTCGACCAGGCAAACCTACTATCCCGCTTTGTGTTAACAACGTTTGCTCGTTGGTATAAGGGACGGTTTCCAGGGAAACGAGATGGACACGATAAAATTTATGAGTTTGCTTGACACTTGTAGTTGTTCTTAGTGTACTAAAAACCCTCCGCTCTGATTTTTCTTGTGACATTCCATTCATCATATATTTCGCTTCCCTCCAGTTGGTATCTCAACAGATGGGACTAAAGGTGAACGTACTCTGGCCCATACCCGTTGGTTTGTGTGTGACGAAGCAGGTGAAGATGAGGTAGTGAGTTGTAAGAAAACCTCTTCTAAATTTCCTTCTCGTGGATGGAGTTCTGTCGCGAATATGTTATTGCGTGCGAGCATCGCATTAATTTTCCCTGAGCAGTTTATAGGCGCATTGATTCTAAGCATGTGTTGGCCTTGTTTATTCGTTTCGATACGAGTATCTGTGATCCAATGCGCTCCCTGCCCGCGCATCTGTTGCAGAACAGTTAAGGCACAATACATTTCCCTTTCTCCGCTCAGGTACACCTCTACCTGTTCGCTATGTCGGAGTAGCTCACCGACATAGCCCTGTTTGACCAAGTTTCCTTTATGCAAAATTGCTACACGGTTACATATTTGCTGTATTTCATGCAGGATGTGACTAGAAATGAAGACAGTTTTACCAAGTGTAGACAATCGCTGAATAAGCCGACGAATTTCAATTACACCTGCAGGATCAAGTCCGTTAGTCGGTTCATCTAACAGAATAAGTTCTGGATCGGTAAGAAGGGCTGCTGCAATGCCGAGGCGTTGTTTCATACCTAATGAATACTTTTGGTAAGCTAGTTTTTCAAATGAACGTAATTGAACAATTTCAAGGACCTCCTTTATGCGTTGACTGTTGGTTTTGTCAGGAGGCATCATAGACGCGGCGGCAAGGACACGTAGATTGTCCCTACCAGATAGATAAGGATAAAAAACAGGCATCTCCACAAGCGCTCCGAGGCGCCGTAAAATAGTGGGAAGCTGACGTGTGTTGTCCATCCCAAAAAGGAATGCCCGGCCCGCTGTCGGACGAATTAAACCGAGTAGCATGCGAATTGTTGTTGTTTTTCCCGAACCATTAAGGCCGAGAAAACCAAAAACATCGCTACGCATTACCTGGAGATGCAAGTCATTGACGGCAATTTGGTTGCCGTAGGCTTTGGTCAATCCTTCGGTGCTGATAACAGTAGCATTATCAGAATCCGAAAAGGAATTCTTCATTGTTGGCTCCTTATATTTCCTCTGTATTCCCCCTTACTCTAAGTATGCCATACAGTAAGCAGGAAATAAACAACATCTGGCATCATTCATGTAATCATCAGTAATCATCTCTTCAATGCATAGACACCTTCGCTTGTGCATATTGAGGATGTCGGAGTAAATAGGGAGCAAATGCGTTTACTCCTGCTATAAACTCATCGCCCCTCTCTTGTTGCTCTGCGAGAGTAAGAGCGGTAAAAATCATACTACTCTCCCGTTCTAGCGCTTTATCGTCCGATGCATGGAACTTAATATACTGAGCAGTATAATACAGAAAACGGTCAATAGCGTCGTTATCCAGGGGAGTTTGACGAGCAAAGTCGGCTATTGTCTGATGGAACTGATAGCGACTCCCCTGAGTCGTTTCCAAGAGTCCTGCATCGGTGAGCGCGTCGAGCGTCTCCACAGATGCATTTGTGACTACCAGTGCAACCTCTTCAGAAAAAGTACTGGGTTTTGCCGAGAAAAGCGATAACATGGAAAGAGCTTTTAGTGCTTCCTCACCCAGTTGCTCAGTGCTGAGCATGATAACGCGTTGGAGAGATATATCGAGTACCCCACTCGTAGGGCGATCAAGTAATGCCTGCGGCTCAAAGAGTTGGAGGCGGCGTGTAGCATCCCCCAACTCGAGAAGTGCCGTACGAATACGTCGCTTTTGTCCTCCGTGAGCTTCCTTACGAAGGAACTTTCCGATCAGCGTGAGAGCAAGTGGCAATCCTCCAACTTGCTGCAACAACGTCGGAAGAAGTCCGCCTTCCTCATCCTCAAGCTCTGGTACAAGGCTTTGAAGAAGCTCCAAGCTTTCACTCATTTCCAGCTCACGTACCCGAATCACGCTTGTATCGGAAAATGCTCGTGCGAGAGAAGGAGAACGCGTCGTGAGTATATAACTGCACCGAGGCCCACCAACGATACAGGTAGCAGCATCACGGATGTCCCACACATCATCAATAACAATGAGCATACGGCGTAACCCAATGGTTCGTTTTAAGAGTTGTTGCCATGCTTCAATCGAGGGAGACTTCGAGATTTCCGACGATGAAATATGTAAAGGTGTTGCCCACCGAGAATATGTTGGTAGGATGTCAGGATGAGAACCTAACCCCACCCAGAGTACGCCGTCGGGAAAGAGTGCGCGTACTTGCGGTTCTAACGCACAGTAGACTGCAAGGGAGGTTTTCCCAACGCCAGGAAGGCCCGTAAGGGCAATTCGTGAGGAAGGTAACGCGCTCAGATAAGTGAACACTTCTTGAAAAAGTACCTCTCGACCGAGAAAGTTTCTTCCGATGACGGGAAGTGCTGGATCATAGACCTCTTCAAATACGGGAGTCTCCGAGGGCGTAGGACGTAGACCAAGTTTCGCAGCACTCATGTTAAAAAACGTACCGAGTTGATGTGTAAAGTACACGCTAGGGTTTGTCACACCTCTCTCCCATCGGCTCACGTTAATTTTTGTTGTCCCTAAATGTTCAGCAAGTTGCTCTTGTGTAAGTCCCCGCGCAAGCCGTTCATCGCGGACCTTTGCAGCAAATGAGACACGTTTTTTTCGCTCTTCCATCTCTATCTCTCTTCAATAACACCTACAGGGGGATGAATACCTACAAATGTGAGTAGAAAGCATCCAATATAATGAGTTTTTCTCAATGTATTCATTATATATTCGTACTATGATGCCCTGCAAGGTATATCTATCACTTTAGTACATTTGCTTCTTGTACATAAAAGAGGGAGTTGTGGTATGAGAGAACGTAGTTGTTCCTAATGAGCTTGTCCAGCGTATGTTTTTTGCTGAGAGGAACAGTTCTCTCGTACCAGAAGAGGATGAGCGAAAAATTAGATTGCCTGTACTGCTTTACGGAAGAGATGCCACGCGCGACCGCTTATGGACAGTCATACGAACGTCGATAGTCGGGCGGGTTGTGAGTGTTTTACTTGATGGCACGATATGTTGGCCCGCAACAAGTTCAAAGTTCACTCGCTGTGCAAGCAGTGCGACGAGGAGATGCCCTTCCATCATTGCAAAGTAGTTGCCGATGCATATGCGCGGCCCTGCACCGAATGGCATAAAGGCGTAACGTGGATGCTGCTTTTCACGCTCAGCCGAAAAATGCGTATCAGGATCAAAACGCAACGGCTCAGGAAAGTAGTCGGGCTGACGGTGAATAGCGTAGATAGAGGCGAGTACAAGCATCCCTTTTTTAATGGAATATACGCCCTCACTCGACTCGATCTGACAATCGCGTAGTGCCTGCCGGATAACGACAATCGCGGGCGGGTAGAGTCGCAGCGTCTCCTTGTAGACTTGCTGACAGTAAGGAAGGCGTGCGAGGTCCTCATAGGTGGGCGTGCGACCTTGCAGCACAGTGTCCACCTCCTCTTGCACTTTCTGATAAAGTGAAGGATGCTGACAAAGAAGTACCCATACCCACACGAGGGAATTGGCGACTGTCTCTTGACCTCCTGCGAACAGGGTTGAGCATTCGTCCATCAGTTGCTCATCACTCATTGCACGCCCATCTTCATAACGCGCGTCCATAAGCAGGCTAAGAAAGTCCTCCCGCTTTCTTTCAGGGGAGGCGCGTCGCTCATCAATCATCTTCTGTAGTCGATTCCGAATGGTCGCCCATGCACGATCCTTCTCTCTATTACGCGGCGTAGGCCAGTCTCTCGGAAGCGAAAACGGCGAATTGACGACCATGTGGGCTGCGTGATTGAATACCACGATCAACGCTTTTCCCATAGCATCAGCTTCTGAGAACATATCCTCATCGAAAAGCGTCTTTCCTATGATGCTCATAGAGACGCCGTTCATTTCCTTTCCTATGAGAACCTCTTGCCCGTCCTGCCAGTTCGCCACGAGCCGCTCTCCGTACTGCGCCATAATAGCTGCGTAACTTGCAATTGTTCCAGGGCGGAAGGAGGGTGCCATGATCTTGCGTTGTATCCTGTGTAGTTCCCCTTCCGAGATGAACACTCCATTGCCGACAAAACTTCGGTGCATTGTCCAACCCTTGTCGAAATCATCAGCTCGGTTGACTAAGAAGTCATGCACGTAGTCGGCACGATTAAATGCCACAGCAGAGAGGGGTCCGAGGTAAAAACCCGTGACGGCCCCCCGATCCGAAAGCTGTGAGAGAAACTTCATACGATTCCTACTAAGCGGTACAACACTTCCTAGAAGTGGCGTACCTTTCATAAATGGAATAGCATGCTGTGTTTTTGTGGAGAGACTCATAATGCTTCCTCTTTTCCCCCTTCTGGTTTTCTGCCCAAGCAAGACAACATAATACTGATACTCTTATAGTCCTCATGATCTATCTCCACAAGAGCTTTTTCAAAGAGTTCCGTTAGCTGCTCTTTCGAGTAACCACCTACTTGTAGCAATAAATCGTACAATCTCGTGTAGACCAACGCTACGCTTTCCTTCTCAAACGTGTTATCTTTACGATCATCAGCAGCTTCCATAGGATACAAGCTGAGTTCGAGGTCTCTGTACCCGCTCGCTGATAAAAGCGGCTTGATACGGGGAAGTAACCCAATTGATCGGCCTGTCGGAGACATAGAGCGATGAGCTTTTGTCCACACAACCGGAATAATCGCGTACAGGTCTTCTGTATGCTGCTTATTACTAATGGTCATTTCCAGGTCTGTGACACGCAACCATCCCCCAGGTTTCAACAACCGATAGGTATCCCGCAAAATAGCAGGCCACAGGGATGGCCGGATAAACGAGTGAGTGAGTCGCATCTGAATGTAATCAAATGACTCATCTGGGAAGTCGAGCGTTTCACGCGCATCCATGTTCTTGAAGAGAAGAGATTTGCCTTCCGCCTGAGCAAGCAACGTAGACATCTGGACCATTTTTTCGCTCGTGTCGATACCAATTCCTTGTATGTACGGATATGCCCTCACAAGGTCAAGAAGCCATCCCCCAGGACCACTTCCTATATCGAGTACGCGCTCAAATGCACGAGCATTGACTCCTGTAGGAAGAAGTCCGACCTCTTTGGTGACAAGACGATCTTGATTGATGAGCCGTGCTACCTCAACCAAGCTTTCAGCGTTCATAAAGTAGGTGGACGAGTTTTCTGTCATGGGTCTATCCAATCCCGTTATGTAAACCACTATTCCTATCATGTACACATAAAACTATACCCGTCAAGCAAACAAAAAGCAAGAAATAGATACGTTCGCTCACGTTGGGTGTGATTTATTTTTTTGCAGACCCTCCTCAAGTGGTATGATAGAGGAAAGGAGAACTGAACAGAAGAGTTTGTGAGAGGAAACCCAAAGATGAATACCGAAGAGATGCGACGTGTGGCAAGAGCGGAGCGAAGTTGCCTTGGGGGAGGTCGCGCATTGGCGAGAAGAGCATCCCAAAGCCACTCTCGCCGAGATTGAGCAGATCATTGATGCCAAGATTATGGCTCTGCGAGCCAGCATGATTCAAGAGACGGCTCTTGCCAGCCCAACACGCGTTCCCGCCACCTCATCCTCCACAGCCACCTGTGAGCAATGCGGACATCCGCTTCAAGGTCGAGGGCAACGAAAGCGCACCTTCCATACACAAGGAGGGCAAGACGTAACCTTGCACCGAGAGTACTTGACCTGTTCGCACTGTGGCAACGGGGTTTTTCCCCTCGACGCTGAACTCGACCTCCCTCCGGTCTGTCTGTTACCTCATGCTCATCAAGCTCTGGTTCGCTTAGGAGCATTACTGCCCTTCGCGCAAGCCACCGAGCAATTACGCGCACTCTTGGATATTCGCATCAGCACCTCAACCGTTCGACAGCACACCGAGCAGGCGGGGCGTGGCAGTCTGGCGGTTCAGAACGAGCAAGCCAAGCCATTGGCACTCTGTCCCGAAGAGACCCCTGCGGAACGCATGGTCATGAGTGCTGATGGAGCGTTCGTGCCTCTGGTGGGAGGGCAATGGGGCGAAGTCAAACTGCTTGCCATCGGACAGGTTGAGGTCCAGGAGGCAGTTGCACCGCAATGCCTTCCCTCTACGAGCACCACTGAGGTGTCCTATTTTGCTCGCTTGACGGATGTGAGCACTTTTAGTGAACAAGCCAGTGCCGAAATTCGACGACGCAGCCTGGATCGAGCGAAGGCAGTGTGTGCGGTGCAAGACGGAGCCGAATGGCTGGTTGGACTGACGCACTCGCATCAGCATGATGCACTACGCATCTTAGATTTCGCTCATGCGGCCCAACGCATTGCTGCCATCAGGGGGACCTCTTCCTGGCGACGGGACGCACCCTGGAAGAGAACTGGCTGGAGTCACTGTTGCATCGACTCAAACATGAGGGACCCGACCTCGTGATGAAGGGGGTGGAGCAGATGTATCAGGACGCAGGTACGCCAGAGGCGATGGGAGAGCATGTGCTCTATTTAGGCAAACGGAGAGCGAACATGCAGTATCCCGCCTTCCAGAAAGCAGGCTGGCCCATTGGCTCAGGCATGGTGGAAAGTGGCAACAAACTGGTGATGCAGGCTCGGCTCAAAGGAGCGGGAATGCATTGGAAGCCCGAACAGGTCAATCCGATGCTCGCCTTACGGATGAACCTGTGCAATGAACGCTGGAACGAGGGATGGAGCGACTCCCTGCGCTGGAATGAACAGACTCGCGCTGCTAGACGCCGACGCAAGCAAGAGCATCGCTTCAGGCAACGACAAGCAAGCCACGCGCAGGATATACCAGTTGTCGCAGTGGTGGCGAAACCTGAGCCAGCAAAGACTTCCACCGGACGAACACAAGGACAATATCGCTGGGGACGGCAGACCTTTTCTCCTCGCGTCCTTCGTCAAAGGGGACTTGCAAAAAATTAAATCACACCCGCTCACGTTATACATCTTGATACTATGAGGATTTTCTTGTATACTCATTATTAAGGTACATAAGGAAAAAGGACACATGAACACTGCGTATCTATCAATTATCCCACGATTAGCACCACTCTCCCAACCGATGATGGGGACAGTTCTCCAAAGTATCATGCCCACGAAAAAGCAGCCCTTCCCTTACGGATCAGAATGGAACGATATTGTAAATCTTGTCGAGGAAAAGCGTGATTTCGTCTCTGATTTCATGGATCCCGCCGTTCGGCGAGGAGACCTCTCAACGAACTGGCTCATAGAAGCTCTTTCGGAGTTTTCCCCACGTCGAATAGCGAACCGCCCCATTTCAGCAGAGACTATTTCACGTTGGCGACAAAACGGTTTACTGCTCTACAAGGAAAAAAATCATCCTGATGCTGCAAGTGCGGCAGCCCTCCTCACGCTGCGCCTGTTGGTACAGGACAAATTGCGAAGGTGGACGCCGAAAATAGCCCTTCAAGAGCCTTCCTGGTGGTGTTGGCGGCAAGACTTTCCTGATGCTCCTATCATTCCTTGTGGCATACCTCTTCCTACAGATATACCACGTCATGCGCTTTTGTGGACGTCCTGGACGGGAGCCGCATGGGACCCACTGTGGTTGCAGTTCGGAGCATTCGGCTCCGCACGATGGGCAGGAACACGAAAAGAAGAGGACGGTACAATCCATTGGAACCTCGATGAAAAGGACCTTCGCATGTGGGGCGGCAACGATATCATCAAATACGAGCAAGGACTGCTCGATACTGTAGCGAAAATGGCTCGACATACAACCGCAACACTTCTCTTGCTCTCACGCGCTTCTACACAACTCAAGAAGAACGATATATAGCTCCTCACAACGCATCTTTCTCCTCAATCACCACAATGGGGAAACAAATCTTTTACCCGCTTTTGTGGTTCATCCGCAGCTTTCACGCTATGAACGATGTTTTAGGGAAACGTTCCGAATGAAAACCGGGAAGATCAAGAAACAAAGGGATTAATACTATAACTAACTCATTTCCTGAAAAATTGGAGCCAACTTTGAGGAGAGAGCTTTCTATTATACCATGTTTTGCTGCACGGAAGATGAGGGAGCGATAATTAGATTGGTGTTCAACAAGCGTACAGAGACATAAAAAATGCTAGATATAAGATACATTTCTAACATTGTCTTAACTTTACAGGACCATCTAGCTCATGCTCAATACGATTTGTCGAATGTCAATTGTCACTGACTATTCTACTTTTTTAGCTCGGCTCCTGTTCTCTTGCGTCTCCAACCTCACTCGGTTGCATACGCTTCTGTTTCTCATTACCAAAGAATAGGAGTAGTAAACTGGGAGCCAGCACAAGACAAAACGCTCCAAACACAAAAGATGTGGAAAGGCTGACATTGGATTGTAGCCATCCAGCTATCGCAGGACCAATACTAAATCCAATACTCCATGTCGTTGAATAAAAGCCTGCTAATGTCGAACGATGTTTATTTGAAACCTTTTCCATTGCAAAGGAGGCATAGACAGGATCAATGAGAGTACGCATAAATGAGCGTGCGTACTCTCCCGTAATTGCCAGGGGGAGGTTTGGTGCCAATCCAATCAAGATCATGAGTGGTGCTGTCAGGAATTGTACCGTTGTCACAATGCGGAGCTTGCTCCAGCGTTTGACAAACAAAGGAGCCGTGAGCGAGAAAACGCCACCAACTAAACCAGAAAAAGTGAAAATAATCCCCAAAAATCCTGGAAGCAGATGAAAGCGAAGTACAAAGTAGAGTTGTATCAATGCGACTACCGCGCCTTCGCCCATCGTAAACAGCATGTCGGGCACAAGTAATTTTACAAACAATCCGATTGGAGCATTTTCCTTGAGTTGCTTCGTATTTACCGGCGTGATAGTCTTTTTTCTGTCCCTCTCACTTGTCTCATTATGTAGAAGAGGTGTATGCTTTGCCTCCTGCAAAAACCAGAGCGGCAAGCCAAAGATGAATGTAAAGGATGCAGCGGCAAAGACACCCCAACGTAACGGTAGCACGCTCGCGGCTGAAACATGCAAGATACCTGCGATGAGTTCTGGAATCGCTCCGCCGAGCAGATTACCTAATGAACCAATGCCCAGGAGAAGAAAACTATTCAGTGCCAATACACCTACTCGTTGCTCCTCCGTCGTGTTCTCTACCAGCAACGGTAAGTTTGTCACCCAGTATGCAGTTGAGAAGAGTCCCTGCAAAAAGCTTAACCCCAGGAGAAGTGGGGCAGAAGTAACGAGTCCGGTCAGTGCCAGGAAGAGCGGTGACAGTACAGCAGTCATCAGCAGTATTGGTTTGCGCCCTATACGGTCGGCAAGTAGACCTGTTGGTACCGCGCCCAGCAATGAGCCGATTGCAGGCACTGCACTGAAAATACCGATGAAGTCGGGGTGATAGCCGAGGCTATGCACATAGTAGTTCAGTGTTAACGCTGCAATACTTAGTTGAAATCCTTTACCTGTGGTAAACAGCAGTAAAAGATAGACATTTCTCGGCATATGGAAAAGGGAAGAGACGAAAGACTGTTTGGGCAATGCATCTTTCCCTCGGACAGTTGCTTCGGAAGTATCGGGCACCAGAGACATAAGAAAGTATACTCCTGACTAGATAAAGTAAGCGTTCATACCTTAGCGCAGGTGATAGCTGCAATGCAACGGTCAAAGGGACAGGTAGCGAAACGCTTACTAGAATGCTCTTTCTTGTTTCTATTGCTTCAGGATAATGTGAACAAGAGCGAGAAGGCTCTTCAATCCTAAAGCATTCGCTACTCTGTTGCAAATTGCTGTCACCTCAGCTTGTGTTGAAACAAAACGATTGTTCCCCGAAATTGCAACGACTTGAGTAGCATAGGAGGTGTACGGTCTACCGATACAAAAGCAGCACTCCTCTTCTCTTTTATTAGAGAGGAGTGCCGTTCTTGTCGAACAAACAAAGAAACTACTGAGTCGTTTCCTCGTTAAGAGAGACAGGAACCAACAAGTAGGTGAGCAGCCAGCCAACGAGAGCAGATGTTGTGATTGCTCCTCCAGCGAGATGGATAGTCCAGACGATGCCAATGGCGACTTGCAGTACGAGTATATACATTAGATGGAAGCCGCCCGCTGCAACTGCCGCAAACGTTCGCAGTTGTAGTACCCGTTTCACTGATGGCTTGAGGAGCGCGTAGGCGACATCTATGAGGGCACCTGCAAGCAGGGCAACGGCAATGGTAATGTAGTGATCTTCCATGAAGGCGAGCGGGATGGAACTCGCAGTGATGACAAGCGTAAAGAAGCCGAAATACAGGTGCCAGCGGCGAATGAGATAGAGCAAGACACCTGTCAGAATGGCAGACTGAAAGAAGATCGCCACGATTGCCAGCAGTTGCCCTTCCATATCCGTTTTCGGGGTCGTGGTGGGCCACAAGAACACGAACGGATGATAGGTTTGTGTGTTGATATTGAAGAGCATCAACAGTAAGATGACCGTCACCGTTAAAAAGACCTTTGAACCAACCGTTTCCGCCCGTCGTTGATACACAGCTCGAAATGGACCCAGCAGGAACATACATCCAAAAAGCAGCAGCGTCAGGTGCGAGGGAGAGAACTGGGCATCGACACTTTGCTCGATGCCGAAGAGCGTATGCCAGATCGCGTCACCAACTCCACCAAGAATAAACCCTCCCACCCCAAGTAGCGACAGTGCATAGCCACGAGGAATTGCATCACCCCAGCTTGCTCCACGAAAACGATTGATTGTGACGGCGATCAGAAGCACGAGCGCAGTCACGAGAAATCCTGAGTAGAGTATCCCGTGCCACGGCGTGAGAAACGTCTCAAGTTGGGGAATGTGATGATGCGCCCACGCATCGGACCATCCTCCCACCTGAAACCAGATCACGGCACTCAAAAACACTGCATCGAAGCCCGGCCCCCCGATGAGAGACCGAGGGACGCTTCTGCTTTCTTCCTGTGAACCTGTGCGTGTGCGAATTTCCATGTCAAGAGCTCCTTCCGAAAAAGATGAATGGGACAACACTAGCGACGAGAGGAAATGCTCTTCTCCTCATGATGCATCACATTGAGTTCTTGCAATACAGGATCAAGAGGAGTTCCAGTCAGCTGAGAAAAATAGAGAGGATGATGATTTTCTCTCTGAATGTGTATGAAGTGGACCGTGTGGGTCACGGCCTCTTGCAGCTTCATGAGCATCTCTGCCTCTCGTTTCCATGCCTGTGCCCGCGAGAGCAAATTATTCAGCGGAACCGCAATAGGCCAGAGCATATTGTGTTCGTGAAGAGGTACCCGTGCATCCAACTCTCCGTTCGCGACCCGCGCATGGGTCTGAGCAATCAGGGAGATGCTGTGTTCCAAGACCTGTTTCTCATCTGCTCGCGCTTTTGCAAAATCAGCAACCTGTTTTTGCAAGGCTGCAATCTGCTCAGCACGATCTGCTCTTCTGATTGTTGAGAGTAAATAGCGAATAATCACATACATGACTGCCGCAACAACCAATTGTAAAAAAATGGGGGGAAGCAGGATGGCATACACGTTGCCTCCTTGCAGTGAGGTATTCAAGCTTGGCGTGTGTGGGAGTACAGTAATCGTGACGATGATGACAACCGTATTGATTGCCGCCACCACAAATGCTGATGCGGGTGGCAGAACGGCTCCTGCAATGAGTATCGCAATAACGAGGTAATCAAAGAGCGGGAGATTTTGGGTATCGAATTGTCCTGCTAAGACAACAGGAGCTGCTTCGGTGAGCAGAATACCGACCACAAAAAAGATTCCTGCTGCGCGAATCCACCCTTTTCTATTGCAGAGAAGCGCGAAGACATAGAGACCATCGATCAGGAAGCCAAGGATGTTGCCTCTTGTGTCCTGAGCCACGAAGCGAAGTGGGAGAGCAAGCACGGCAAGCGTGAGAATAAACAGCAAAAAACCACTGATCAGTCGCGCATAGCGCATTCTCTCGCGCCCAGCGGGAGTCGTGGGTTGAATCTTTGGGACGGTAGAGGAAAACCACCAACGAAGGAACGGGTGCATTGTCTCTTTCCTTTCCTTGCGTGCAACGCTTGTGCTGTGCGATACACGCCTTATAAACTATAAAATATGCATTTCTATCTATGGATATATACAGAACAAGACACTGGTTTTTTCTTCGCTTCTTCTCTCTTTCTCGAAATGTTATCGTAGAAGGACTTCTTCAATCACCTGTACGTGTTGAAGGGTTGTGATCGCCTGTTCTACGGTAGAAGAGGAGAAGTGAAGTTTGTGACTTATTTGCTCAACCGTTCTGTGTCCATCAATCATGAGATGGACCATGCGAACGATGACACGTTCTTTGCGAGAAAGATGCAGCAAGAGATGCTCTTCCAGCAGAACCGTATGATGAAATACTTTTTTCTGCAACGAGAGCGAAGAATCGAAGGACAATAACGGCTGTGATGGTACAGATGGCGCGAATGGCGGTTGATGGAGTTGCTCGACTTCCACCGTCCATTCTTCTCTGTCCTGCAGAGAACGTATGGCGAGCGACCCTTGCAGATGAAATCCATCTTTTCCGTCGATCCAACAGGCATCAATGGTCCCTTCCCTCAGACGGATACACCCGTAAGATGGGTAGGGATGATTTGGTATGCCCTGTGGAAGAGGGGTACATAAAAGGACAGGTATATCTCCAAGAAGTTTTTGTAAGGTCGAGAGATCAAGGTAATAGGTTTGCATCTCGTTACACTTCGGCTCCACGTTTGTTATAGTTGACATCCGTCACAAGATAGCCCACTTCATACACGGAAAGCAGCGTGAGTTGGAAGGAGCACAGTTTCTTGTTGAGTCCAGAGAGATTTCGCCTTAGAACCATTCGCATCTCCTCTCGCTCCTGCGATGCAACTAGGTCGAGCGGCCTTGTCTCCTCATGAGATGCGAGGAGGGCTTGCAACAGGACATCTGGCGAGCAAGGGTGTGGTGCTGCATCCAGGATGAGCTTGAGCAGGACGGTCTCCTCATGTGAGAGCACAATTTGGCGCACAATCTCATCCACCTCGTTGAGTTGATTGAACACATGAGCCGTTGTATTCAGTGAGATTGGAAGCACATACGGAATCTGGTAGGTCAGCAGTTCATCGTGTGGTATTCGTTCATCCATGTGTCAGTATCCTCATCCATTGTTGGGAAGCATTGTCCATTGAACCACCTTTTCTTGTGGCGACCATTTCCATCATTGCGTGCATGAAATCAGCATGGGCGTGTCTCATCGCTGGTTCTCGTAGTGCGTCAAGACGAGAGGCCGCTTGACAAAGACACCACGCCCCTGATAGTCAAGCCATTGCTGGGTGTTTTGGGCAAAGGCATCCATGACGCGGCGATATTCCTGCCACTCTTGCTCGGCTTTCTGCATGATTTCATAGTGTGAGGTTCGCGTGACGCCAATACGTTCGAGGTACGCTGCAAACTGTTGGTCGTAGGTATCGGGATGCACCTCGATCTCGGTGCCATCCTCTAGTCGTGCAAAATGATGTCCATTGGTGCTATAACTATAGCCACCGCGTCCGGCATACCATTTCATCCGTGCCATTACTCTTTCCCTCCTTCTTCGTGTATTTCGTTGTGCGGTGTCTGTTTCCCTTGTTCTTCCGTGTCCCAATTCTCGGCGAACAAGAGGGCATGTGCCTCGTCGTGCTTGCCCTCCTGAATGAGACCGAGGATACGCTTTGCCCCTTGCTCCATGCGTGCTGTGATACTGGCATGGTTGGCGACCATTGCAAGCCCTGAGAGTCCTTGTTGTGCCGCCTGTTCGTGTAGGGCTTGTTGCTCGCGAAAGTGTGCTACACTACTTTCAGTCATCATGTTTCGTCGTTCTTTCTGTTTCTCTCGTGAAGAAACGTTCTTCACGGCAGACACCATTTCTTGTCTTCCTGTCTGAGTGTAGCAGGCTCGTTCTGAAGAAAGAAGCGAAAATTTGCGTGTTCCCCAAAAAACAGGCGTGTTTTCTTGCATGTTCTTGAAATTCATGGCACTATAGGACAAGAAATCATAATAATTAAGAGCGAGTGGGAAACAGAAAACATGCTGGTACACAAAGACGAGAGCCAGGAAGTCAATCGCTTCGGAGCCTTCTTGACGGGACTGCGTTCGAGTTCTGGGAAGCGAGTCAAGCAGAAGGATATTGTTGCGCTTCTTCCTGGCTGGACAGCATCGTCATACAGTCGCTTGGAGAATGGAGACCTCGCCCCAAGGTTTGATCAGCTTCGTTTGCTCTATGCGGCCTTCAAGCACGTCGGAGTCGTCTTCTCACGCGATGCTCGCCACCAGTTTATCGATCTGGCACGCAAGCGTATTGCTCTGCAACACACACACAAGGATGACCGAGCCGACAGTGAATGGGCGCAACTCCGTTTTGAGCTTGCACGCATGGAGGGAACGCCTGCTCCACCTGCCGAACGGGTGATACATGCTACGACGCCACTGCTCACCGAAACAAACCATTTGCTTGAGCGGGAACAGTGGCGACAGGAGCTACTCGGTTTTCTGCACGACCCACATAAGAAAGTGGTGATTCTTCGTGGACCCGTTGGTATAGGCAAGTCCAGCGAGTTGAACTGGGTTGCAACGCACCTCTTCCATTCTTCGTCTCCATCCTCCCAGATTATTCTCTGTGATTTCCGTGCCGAGGAGCAGCGACAGAAGCCTGGAGAAGCTCTTGATATCTTGATTGGAACCCTTCTTGCCGAGCTTGGTTGCTCACAACAGGACGTGCCGACTCTCTCGTTACAAGAACGCGTCCTCATTCTGCTCAACGCGTTCGAGCGTGCAACACGTCCATTGGTCATCCTTATTGACCATTGCGAATGCATGTTACAACCAGACGGGACGCTAGCGACCTCGTGGGAATATTTCTTGTTGAAGTTCTTGCGAAGTCCTCAGACAGTGACGCTGCTTTTGGCGACACGACAATGGCCCGGCTGGTTCAGTGGTGAACATCGCTTCGTCGTGGAAGCACCTCTTCCGCCGCTGTCAGCCGAACAGAGTCTTTTGTTCTTGCCGCAACTCGGCTTAGAAGAGGTGCCTGTCGCCCTGCTCAGGCAGGTGTGTGAAGCAGTTGGCGGCATCCCTCTGTGTCTTGAATGGGTTGCCGCACTCGTCAAACAACCCCTCTTGATGGATGATTGGGACGAGTTTGCAGACACTAACACGTCCGCGCTCCCGATCTCGACAACGAACGACATGATTCTTGCGGTTCGGCGTCTGTTAGCAGAGCCACATGTGTTCGGTGGCAATCTAGCGATGGAAATAGTTCCTCTGCTTGAGAAAATCGTCGCCAGTCAGCGTCTCTCGTCGGAGGCGCGTCATCTGCTCCAGGTTCTTTCGCTTGCGAACCTTCCACTCGCCAAGCCTGCCCTGCAAGTTCTCTGCCCAACGGGTCCGCGCCCCCTCAAGGAACTACGCCGTGCCTCAGTCCTCGTCGCGTATCCCGACCGTGCCCAGTTGCTACCAATGGTGCAGCAGCGATGTATCGACGACTTTCACCTGAGCAGGTCTACGAACAAGAAGAAACCCTGGTGCAAGCGTATAGAGCTTGGTTCAAGGAAGGGAACTTACAAGAGCATGAACAGGGGAAGCTAATTACAGAGTTAGCAACGCTCCTCTTGACCCATCACCATTTGCTAGAGGTGGCTGAACTCCTCATTCGCTATGGCTGGTTGAGTTTCAACTTAGGTCATGCTCCGCGTCTTGCACGACTTGCCCAATATGTGATGGAAGGATTTGATTGGCATGCCGAGCCAGCGACACAATGCGGAGCATTTTTACTTCACTATTACCTCTTGCCCTATATAGGTTTTCGAGCGAATGATCAGCAGCGAGTAAAAGTTCATCAACAAATTCTTGCTTATGTCTTAGCCAATCGGGTAACAATAGCACCGTTGATAGAGGTTCACGTTATCCATATAATTATGCTTTATTACATGAACGAAGATTGTTTTGAAGAGGCTCAACACCTCCTCGACGAAGCCTTTGTTCGTATGAAGACTCTGTTAGAAATAGATTTTGAACTGTATGCGATGCTTTTGTCGAAACGGGCATGGTTGCTCGGAAAATGGAGTGACTATGTTAAAGCGCAAGGCGATTCTAAAATGGCGATGCATATGCGCGAACAGGCAATAGTAGTCTATGAAGAGAGCATACGTCTCTTACGAGAGCGTGAACAGGCAACTCATCCTATGTTTGTGAGAAAAGGTACTCTTACAAAAAAGATTGTAATGTTCTTGAACTCACTTTCCTATCATCTGAATAGGACGGGTAGATTTCAAGAGGCACTGTTGACAATTGAGCAATGTATCGAATTGGAAGAACAGGGGTACGTAGAGTTTGGGGCTTTGGCAGCAGCGTATGGGGAAAAATCGCAAATTCTGGCAGCATTAGGGTTATTTCGTGAAGCATTGCGTTTTGATGAAAAAGCGCGAGCAGAAGTACAACGTTGTGCTGATACAGGAGACACAGCTTCACAACAAGAACGATGGATATATCAAGTCAACCAGGGACGCTTGTATATGCGTCTGGGAAGAATTGACGAAGCTGAACAACTCTTACGTGAGGCGGAGGTACATATTGCTCAACGTAGGAAAGTCTACCGCATATTTGCGAAGGAGGCATTAATGGAGATAGAACAAAGCCAACGCTCATCTCATCCCAATCAACTCGATTGGCGGTGGGTCGAACGATATCGTGAGTTGGATGCGTATGATGCGTATTGGTGGTGGGCATCAGCAGGACCATTTACGCATGAGGAGCAACAGCAATGGGACCAGTTATATACCCCAAACGTCGATGAGACAACAAAAGAGCGATTAGGAGTACTGCTTACTCAGTCACGAGAGCGCGAACTTGCACACGCTCTTGCAGAACAACGCGAACCACGTTTGCACTACCCCGCTATCGACATTGAGGAGGTCCGTCGTCGCATTGATAGCTTTCTGTATCTTGACGAAGATATCCTTCAGAATGAGCCGAATGCGATTGTCCGTCGTCTCTATCACGGAACGATAGAAGATGAACTGTGTTTTATTCGCATGATTGAAGCTACCTATGAGGGAAAGAGCGATACTTATTGGGACCTCAATCAACAACTGGTTTTGCCGCCAACACAAGAAGAGATGCAATACGCGCTGTCACGCGTGAGACAGGTTGTCCTCCTTGGCTTACAACGTGCGGATACTGTAGATGTGAGTCAACACGTCATTCAGATCATGCAGGACTACATGCATCTCTCGCTTGATCTCTCCAACAACGAAGATGTTCCACCACTCCGCCGTGATACCGTTTCTTCAGAGGACAAGCAGCCTATGCTTTCTGCCCAGGATGTCAGGCACTTTTTAGAAACAGCGTTCCAGGAAACGGGCTTTGGCGGGTGGCATGTCGTCTTTGACTCCAGTGCGGGTGGTATTCGCGTTGACTCAGCACTGAAAACACTTTTTTTGCCAGAGCAGCAGATGACGCTCGAAACAGTTAGGAACTATTTCATCCACGAAGTGCTGGGCCATGTGTCACGCAGTATGGCAGGAGAGCAGTCCCTTCTCGGCTTGTTAGGAATAAATACCAAAGGGTACTCTCCAACAGAGGAAGGACTTACTCAGTATTATGAACGGACTCTCGCATCCCTTCATGGAAGAGCATTTGATGACTCAGGTTCCTGGTTAGGAGGTCTTGCGATTGGTCTTGCCAGTGGTATCCTTGTCCCTGCACACACCTTCTCTTCTTTATACAGGTTCTTCCAACCTTTTCTTTTGTTATATCGGCTGCTCTGGAGAAATGATGAAGACCGACCTCTTGCAGAAAAACGAGCACACACTCGCGCTTTGGCTCGTTGTTTACGCACATTTCGGGGAGTTCCTGACTTGAACTGTGCAGGAATATGTCATACGAGGGATGTCGTATATTTGCGTGGACGCCTGAAAATTGAGCAAGCTGTCGCGCAAGATGAAACGGTGCTTGACCGTCTTGCGGTAGGAAAGGTTGCGTTGGAACTTCTTCCCGACTTGCAAGAATTAGGAATTGTAGCTCCTCGTCAGTCACTACGAAAACGAGCGTATGACTCTGACTTGGATGCCTATATTCTTTCCTTTGCATCATCAAAAGAGCATGCTATAGAGCAGAAGTAAGGAGGAACGACATGCAGGAACATGCAAGGACAATATCTATTGTTAAGGCGAGCGAAAAGAATTGTATTCCACATTGCATCTTTGAAGAGGAAAGGAGGTAAACATGGTATCCATTTTCTATAGAGACAATGATGGTCAGCCCGACCCTGACGATGGCCCAGGTGGTAAGGATTAAATTGTAGCGACTCCATCAGGAAATAGCTTCTGTGGCAAAGCTTTCATAGTTCTGCCATAGAAGCTATTCACTGCCTTCTATTCAAAATGGAATAGGGCTTGTGTGTTTTTGCTGGATTTGGAAAGAGGAGGGCACTCTATGTTTGCGAAAGATGCACTTGGAGAGATTGACAATTGGCGACAAAGTGGCCTTTCGTCTCATTATCAGCTTGATTGGCAGTAGGTTGAGCAGTATTGGCAACTCGATTCGTATGATGCCTATTGGTGGTTAGCACACGTTGAACCTTTTAATCAAGAGGAAAAACGCCAATGGGATCAATTATTTCGCTCAAGCCTAGATGAAGAAACAAAAGATCGGCGAGGAGTATTACTTGCTCAATCAAGAGAACGCGAACTCACGACTGCTATCAACCAACAGCGAGAGCCTCAACTCTCTTATCCTGCTCTCGACATTGATGACCTTGACCCGTTTTCAATAAAATCTGCATGAAATTTGTATTTTTGCATATCCTCCATAATCCTGTGGTTCGATATGTAACTTAGATAGTACACGTTCTCGGTCAAGCCAGCTTAGTACATACTCTTTCTTTTGAACTCTTGACGAGATACAGAAATATTGCTACTATCAATATAGATACTATTGTCAATGGTATAAAGTAGTACCAACAGCATGCTTCAATAACCAATTTTAGGTGGGATTTGGCTGTGCTGAACAAAGAAAATATGCCGCCGCTGATAGTGATTATGAACGCTATGAATATGGAGAACTATCCTATGTGCTATTTTATAACGGAGATGTTCTCCTTGACGAATTTAGGCTAGTTTATCATCTCTCTATTAAGAAAGAAGTTTCTCTCGTGAAAAAACGTTTTCTTTTCTCACTCCTTTTAAGTCTACTTGCAGTGCTTGTACTAGCAGCGTGCGGAAGTACATCCTCCACCGGTTCATCTGGTAGCGGTCAGAGTCCTACAGCAACCATGCCTGCTATGTCAACGGGAACACCAACGAGCGATCCAATGACGAATAGCCTCAAAGGGGTGAGTGGCAAGGACTTCGAGGTGAAATTCATGCAGGATATGATTGCCCATCATCAGTCGGCTGTCGAGATGGCACAACTTGTTCCCACCCATACGAAGCGTCCCGAACTCAATACGCTCGCGCAAAACATCATTTCGTCCCAATCCAAAGAGATCAGTCAAATGACGACTTGGCTGGCTCAATGGGACAATGCAAAACCGCTTGCAAGCTCTATGGATGCACCGGGAATGATGGACATGATGGGCGGTATAGACCAGATGAAGAGTGCAAAGGATGCAGCATTCGATAGGTTGTTCCTTGATCAAATGACGATGCATCACCAGCAAGCGGTCAACATGTCGAAACTTGTTCCACAAAAGTCACAACGTCCCGAGTTGGTGAACTTGAGTCAGAACATCATTACCGCCCAAACGGGAGAAATACAACACATGAATACCTGGAAAAAGCAGTGGTTTAACGCGTAAGCCTCTCTCATTTTCTTTTTTGGAAAAGGTAGATAGTGGCTCTAAACTGTCTCGTGAACAACAAGGCACTTCAGAGCCACAACGAGTGATATACGCTTCTTCCTTATATGTTAATATTTTTTCAGACCCTTTTGAAAAAGGGTAGCGCAGGTGAAAGCCTGCTGGACAAACCCTGCCGGGGAAAGACTTCTTCCTCCACACGGCTCGACCGGTAAAAAAAGATCGTG